>Ga0081540_1000050_pt1 | contig 126528 bp, 119 predicted proteins | sample TabmetS2T1R1_FD_71024 | JGI IMG/M metagenome (GOLD analysis project Ga0081540, IMG submission 71024) | Tabebuia heterophylla rhizosphere microbial communities from the University of Puerto Rico - S2T1R1 | ecosystem: Host-associated > Plants > Roots > Rhizosphere ... | reverse complement strand
GTTCCGCGCGCGAGCCTCGCTCACTTCTCTGCGCACGTGATGTTCCAACCGTTCATGAAGGAACTGACTGCCGCCGGATTGCCGCCGTAGCGGCGCTCAACAGCAAGCAGCATTGCGGCGGTTGATCGATCTGGTGGCCCGCAATCGAACGCCGACCGCAGGTCAGCAAAACTCCGCGCGGTGCAGATCGCGGATAGGGACGGCGAGCGCTCACTGCCCCCCCGGTGCCGGCCCGGCAGGGCCAGCAATGAGAGCCCGTAGGCGAAGCCGCCGATCGCGGCAACCAAACGGGAGCCTTTCCGCAGCAAGCAGACTAAGGCCCTGAAGACCGATTGTTAGGCTCGTCGACCAGCGTGTAATGGAAATCGCAATGACTGGCACCTTGCATGATCGTCTGCGTCCGCTTAAGGCGCATGCGCTTGTCGTAGCCTTCGCAGAACGTCGCGTCACGCTGACACGACAGTAAGTGTCCGATCTCGCCGAGCCCCATGTCGCGGTACATTTCCGCATATTTGCAGCGGGTCACATTGAACACGTAGCTCGTCTCGGTCTGCTCCTTGACCTCCATCTCCATTGCGCCGCCCAGTTTCCAAAGCGACTGGCGATCGACGAAGGTCTGGATGGAAGTTTTGCCACCCACCTTTGCCGCGAATTCCTTCGCCTGCTCGATTGACGAGGCGCGCACGGCGTCGGCGATGGTTCTCTGCGCTATGTCGATGCCATGGCTCTGTTTGAGCGTGTCGTAGACATGCTTAAGGATCATCGCCTCGATGCGCCGTTGCTCGAACATCGGTATCGGAACGCGAGCCGCTTCGGTCATGGATAGCCCTTTCGTGGCAGAAAACGGATGTGCCTAGTTATTGCCAGCGCCGACCAGAACCTCCATATCGACGACGAACGGCCTACTGCCGCCGCGGTCGGCGAATGCAAGCCGCATCGTCTCGCGGACGGTCTTCCGGATCTCGAGAGGCAACTTGACGTACTCTTGTCCGGAGATGCCCGCGCCGGCTTCGGTGCCAGCGAAGTAGTCGTCGAAGGAGGCGAACGAAAATGCGCGGGTCACTGTGTCGACCGCGACGTCGCCAAAGCCCGCGCCGGCGAATAGCTCACGCAGCCGCTCGACGGTGCGGATCGAGGCGTAGCGATTGAGCTGCTCGGCCCGCTCGGGGACATGCTGGCCGATGACGGTTCCAATGCGCGTGAAAAGCGAGCGCTCGGGCGTCGAGTTGACGATCACCGCCGCGCGGCCGCCGGGCTTCAAGACGCGCCTGAACTCGCAGAGGCCTTGTCTGGGGTCGTCGAAAAAGGCAAGCCCGAGCTGGCAGATTACGCGCTCAAAATGGGCGTCGGCATAGGGCAGCTTGTGGCCATCGAAGGCATCGAAGGTAATGCCGACATTCTCGAGGTTGCCCCGCGCCACGTCGAGCATGGTCGCGGAGATGTCGCCGGCGATGACTTCGCCGCCGGGTCCGGTACGGTCGCGCGCCGCCCGGGCGGCGGCGCCGGTACCCGTCGCGACGTCCAGGACCCGTTGGCCCTGAGCGATCCGGGCAGCATCGAGCAGCACGGGAATAAATGCCTGCGTCACGCGGGCGAACATCTCATCATAGCCGCTTGCGCCTCCGACATACAGGGTCTCGGTCATGTTGATGTCCCGCGTTCAGAGAGCGGCTTGCTCAGCCACGGTATTGGGGCTCCTGTCGTCAAGCCTGGCCTCACTTAGACCGGAAACCGCTAGCAACCCGAACAACCCCTAAGCTACCATTGGTCCAGACCGTGTCGCCACAATGCGCCACCCGTGTCAGGGTGGCCAGGTCCAAAGTGACCAGATAGTCGGCCGGCTGCTGCAAGAGTTTGCCGCAGTCGCCTTCGAACACCGCCTTCCGCCAGCGCAGCAAACGATACCAGCGCGCAATATCGGCCTTCTGGGTCGGAACAAACTTGAGGCTGACGAGCGTTGGGCGGTCGATAAGCCGTTCAAAGGCTAGCCAGGGCACGGTCCAGTCAGTTTGTGCTGTCGGTTCGAGCACCACCGTTGCGTCAGGCGGAGTATTGGCTCTGAGCCAGGCCACAAGCTCGCGTTCATTTGGCGGCAGCGTGCGTGTAAGAGGCAGTTGCGGGGACAGCAGCGTATCGGCAAAGGAAGCTGCGCGTGGTACGGCAAATCCGATCGCGACTGCTAGCGTGATGACTGCCAGCGTGCGAGCAGCATCCCCCGTCAGCGCTTGGCGCAGCCAAAGCGCGCCGAGCATGATCGTGAGCAGCAGAATCAAGGAATTTGGACGAAACAGGATGAGCGGTCCCAGGAGATACGTATGTCGATCGAAATAGGACAGTACGAATGCGAGTATCAAGTACGTATACATTGCGAGCAGCCAACGTGCGAGCACGCGGCGCTCGGCATGTTCCTGCCACGCTAGAATCGCCATCACGCAAGTCGCCGCTGCCATCCAACCGATTCCGGGTAACCATGCACGCAGGTCGCCCGAGAAAGGAGCGACATGATGCGGATTGCGAAACGCCGAATAGATCTGGGTGATTGTCAAGTCCAAGTCCGAGATGTCCGGCATTGGGGCAAGGAACCACTCATAGAGGAGGATCGCGAGCAGCGGCAGACAGAGCAGCGTGTACGCTATGAGCGCCCTGCCCATGCGAGGTAGGTTTCCGGTCTTCAATCCGATCAGCCCGATGATGGCGACCGCCCAGAAGCCGCCAACCAGAAAATGAAGGTAGCTGGCGAGCGCGGCGACGCCGACGGCGGCCAAATCTCTGTCACGCCAGGCCAGACCGATTGCTGCGAGGATCGCCGCATAGGCAAAGACCTTGCCCTCTACGCCTGCAAACATCCATTCTACTGCGAAATAGCATTGCCCAACCAAGACGAACAGCATGAGTGCAACGAGGGTCTCGGCTCGCGACAGTTTCAAGCATCGCGCCAAGTAAGCAAACGCAACGGCGTAGGCAACAATCGCGACGATCCGCAGGGTGATCAACGCAACGTCATAGCCGAGAAAGGAAACCGTGCTGCCAAGAATGGCGAAACTGGCAAAACGGGCCACGCTGTGGTCGAAGACGGCGTGATTTGCACCGAATTGCTCAGGATGGACCGATCGCAAGCCCAAGGCAAAATAGTGGATTTCGTTGCCGCCCCAACCACGCAACGGTTCGATTTGCAATGTCAGCACGACCGCAACAGCCAGCGCGGTCCATCCAAAAGCCTTTGATCGCTCCAGCGGAGCCAACAACACGTCGAGCATCTGTTTGTCCGGACTCCCCGGATGCAATCTGAACCGAGGCAAATGAACTTTAGGTACCAAACCGGGCGAACGAGCTTCCTAGATTCACCACGTTCCAAGATAACACGCGGTAAGCTATCCGAGAGGGCGGTGACAGTCGCGCCTGGTTGCGAGCAGCCAGAGGTCTTTAGGGTCGTTAGATCGGCATGGCCCCACGTCCTCTAGGCATGGATCGGCAAGCCAACGGCGACACAAGTCGTCTGTTCCCTCGTCCATTGTGACGGGATGCCATCGTCGGCATGTTATCGAGCCGGCACCGACCTCATAGCGTGGACCCTTGCTCGTGACCTAGCCCGCAGGCTTGAATTCGATTTTCAGCTTAAACAACCATCCCCTTGCGGCGCACCCGACGGATCGCCCCCCATGAGGCCCTGCTAGGCTTGTCACACGCAAAGCTGCCCGGAAGTGGCGTGTGCGCCAAGTCGCGATCATCGGGGTCGAAACCCCCACGCTATGCTAGCGTGGGCGGTCCAAACCAAGTGGTTAGCGCGTCGGCAAGCCCCAGCTGCGTTCTCTCTCCGACCCAGGCTACATATCCGTCCGGCCTAATCAGCACTGCGCTGGGAGGGGCAACCACGCCGATTGCCGGAAGCTCCCAGGCACCACCGTATTCGGCGCTGAGCAGCTGGACCCGATCCGCCCACGGCGTGACGTCGAGGCGGCGGGGATGACCGAGGTCGAGCAGCACGGGCCGGGCACCGTGCAGCAGCGTGAATACCCGCCGCGTTCCGTCGGCGGTCACCAAGTCGAGATCGGGCATGCGCCGCCCGAGCAGCGCGTGACCCTCGCCGAGGTCGTAACGGATGTCCAGACCAGACATCATCGCGGCGAACCGCTTGCGCGGCTCATCCATGCCGAGGAGGTCGGCAATCGTATCGACCAAGGCCTTGATGCGATCGTCGCGGCGAATTAGCGCGATTTGCGCCATCGTATTGCGCAGCACCCGTGCAGCGACCGGGTGACGCTCAGTATGGTAAGTATCGAGAAGCCTTTCCGGTGATATCTCTTTGACCACCTGAGCCAGCTTCCAGCCCAGATTTACCGCATCCTGCATACCGATGTTGAGGCCCTGTCCACCCGCTGGGTGATGCACGTGTGCAGCATCGCCGGCAAGCAGCACCCGCCGGTTGCGATAGGACGCCGCCTGCCGCGTCATATCGGTGAATCTCGAGATCCATCTCGGACTGTGGATCCCGTAATCGGTGCCGTATACCGCGAGCAGCGCCTCGCTGAGATCACGAAGGCTAGCTTTGCCGGTGTGGAGGTGCTGTTCGGTCACCAGGACCCGCACCGGGCCGTCGTCGTCAAGCCTACTCAGGGAATGCACGCCGACGGCGTCGTGGCGGAGCCCCCATTCCGGCTCCTCGGCCACCTCGACCTCGGCGATCAGGTGGCTTGTTGTCGGATCCCACCCAGGGAATGCGATGCCGGCTGCCTTACGCACCAGACTGCGTCCGCCGTCGCAGCCAACGAGATATCTTGCCCGCAGCGACTGGCTGTTGGACAACGCGAGCTCGACGCCGCTGTCGTCCTGCCCGTAACCCGTCACCTCACGTCCGCGATAGATCGGCACCGCCAACGCGTCCACCCACTCGGCCAGTATGCGCTCAACGTAGTTCTGCCGCAGCGCGAGCCCGTAATTGTGCCGGGTGGGAAAATCGCTAATGTCCAAAACGGTGGTGTTGGCGAAGCGGCAAACTTGAGCCGCTTGCCCCTGCGCGAGGAACCGGTCAGCAATTCCGCGCTGGTCGAGAACCTCGATGGTACGTGAATGTAGTCCGCCCGCACGCGAGCCGACGAGGTCTTGGTTGACGCGCCGCTCGACAATGGCCACACCGACGCCGGCCAAGGCCAACTCGCCGGCCAATGTCAGCCCCGTCGGACCTGCTCCGACGATCACCACCGCGTGCTCTCTCATCGCCACGCTCCGGTGGTCCCCAAGGCAAGGACCAACTCGGCCGCACGTGGCACATACGTCGACGACAACACACGCATTTCGTGCCCCCCAGGGTCTTGGCTTTGGTCGGCCGTTCTACCGGGTGACCCGGATCTTGAAGCAAGACCCTTGCACGCCCCATATCAAGGTGGAGAGGTGGTCTCCGCCTGTCCGCTTATTCCCACGCTGAGCGTAATGAAGGTCGGCTGTCGGCACAGAAGGGGAGTTGCCAACCTTAGGCGAGCCGGACGGGTCGATCGCAATCTTGCAGCGCCGTCCCTGAGCGCAGTTATCCGGCATTTGCCTGCGAAGCCAGTGGATAGCCTGAGGTAGCCCAGGACGTGAGGGTGTAGCGCCCATACCCCAATCTGGCCCCAATCTGGCCCCAATCTGGCCCCAAGCACCTCCTGCGCTATCTCGCGGCCAAACACGGGCGCCAAGCGCCTCGGGCGTCTGCTGCAGCACTCGCAACGCCGGTTGAGCCGTCGTCGGTCGGGCGCGTAATCTTGGATTTCCACCCAATCCACAACGCCGTGGCGACAGCGTGTCCCGCTTGGAACGAATCGCTTACCGTCGGTTGCTGCTGACACTAGAGCCAGGAGTTCTGACCGTGGCATCGGTTGCGAGAAAGGCCAAGCAAACGAACTCCAACAAACCGGCCGACCCGGCAGCGCTTTCCACCGCAGTCACCTATCAAAGCCCCGCACTGCTGGTGCAAGGAGCTGATGAGTTCATAGACCGCACCGCCAATTGCTGCGAGGAGCGTCAATTGTAATCGCTCGCCGACGGCATCGAAGCATGCGAGCACCAACGCTGACCACTTGGAAAAATCCCGGGTGGCAAAAGATAGTTTCCGTCATTCCGAGGAGCGGAAAATTGAGCGCGCGGCCTGCTGGAACCGCAATTCAGTTTATCCAAACCTCGTCGAGACGGGGACAGATCATGCATATTCGACTTGCGGCAATGATGATGGGCGCATGTGTGGCTTTGACAGGGTGTGCCGAGTATTCGAAGCCGAAGCGAACGCTCGTGCACCGGATGGCGCCCGTTGCCGACTACAAGAAGCCAATGCCAATGACAACGCAGTCAATTACGCCAGTTGCCGTTCCGACGCCGGCTCCAGATCCGACACCGGACCCGACACTGGAGCCGACACTAGATCCGATGCTAGCGTTAGATCCAATATCGACACCGGAGATGTCAGTCGAGGATCAGCTCAAGGCCGCCTGGAAGCACATCTGCGGCCTACGCAACGTCGAGCATGTCGAGAAGGGCAGGGTCAACGAGACGGAAGCGCAAAAACACGTCATTGACGAGAAATGCGCTGACGTTCGCCGGGACAGCCACATGCAGTAAGGGCCGCAAAAGCACCGGCTTCATCGTGTTGGCGTTGCATGCTCGGCTGCTTGCCGCTTCAAAAATAGCATCGTGCTCGAACTGCGCCCCAGCTGACCGACTTTGGCCTGCACCCGTTACACCGCGAACGCGCCGCCTCGTCGCGGACCGAGCTTGTGCGTATTCGCTTGATCGGACACTCATGTTATAACAGCGAACACGTATCGAGTTCGAAGGCGGTACTTTCTAGGAGGTCTCACGGTCATGTCGCTGCATCGGTGCTACCTCTTGCTTGCAGCCTTTGCGCTTTTGCTGTGTCAGGTTCCGCTTGCCCTTGCACAAGAGGCAAAGGTGACCCCGCTTGGAGCAAAACCTCTTCCTGGGTTTTCAGGCGACGAGAAAGAAGGTGCGATGTTTCTCGTCGAGTACCCGCCGGGCGCATCTTCGGCGGCGCACCGTCACGACGCCCACGTTTTCGTCTACGTGATCCAAGGTTCCGTTGTCATGCAGGTGAAAGGCGGACCAGAACTCACCCTGAAGGCCGGCGAGACTTTCTATGAAAATCCGGATGACGTTCACGTCGTTTCCAGGAACGCCAGTGCCACGGAACCCGCGAAGTTCATCGCCTTCTTTGTCAAGGGCAAGGGGGCCCCTGTCGTTAGTCCAGTAAAGTAATAATGCAAATGCTGCGCGATCCGCCGCCCTGGTATGGCGGCTGTTTTGCCAACGCCGGTGAGCAACACACGAACTGTCTTAGGCTCAGCGCAAGTATTTCCTTGATCGACCTCGCGGGTGCGTTTCCTCGCCCCCGGCGTAGCACGAAGGCTTGCGCCGGCGCGCGCAGCAGCCGGCGAGGCGAGCCGCCTCTTTGTGATGGCTACCGGTCGGCTCGGCCTTGACGGGTTCGAGTACGCCGGCCGGCTTGGGCGGCGTCACAACATTCCTGCCGCGACGGCGCGACACCTTGATCGCTCGCCAAGTTGTGAACGCAGCAAAGGTGGTTGTCGATCGTTACGAGAGTAGGTACTGCCGGCAACGCCATGGTGATTTTAATGCTCACGCCCAAGCCGCCCGTTCTTGCCGCGATCGCTCTCGTGCTGCTGCTTCCCAATGCTGCATTAGCGCAAGCGCGCTCGTCCGCAGGTGGCTCGCGGGCGTCAGTCCCCGCGCCGAGCTTGCCGGCCAGCCCCCACGTGCCCGCGAGCCCGAGCGTGTCCTCGAGCCCGAGCCTCTCCTCCAGCCCGAGCGCGCCGGCCGCGCCCTCGACGTCAGTGTCGCCCACCCCTTCGGGCGGGCTGACACCGTCGACGGGAACGACCACGCCCACCGCGCCAACGACGGCGCAACCCGAACCCGGATCGGCCGTGGCCCCGCTCTCGCCCATGTCCGAGCCTCTGCCCAGCCAGTTCGCGACCGGTGGTGGTTCCTCGCCGAATCTTGCCCTCTCACCAGGTACCTCGTCCGGGAGCGGCAGCCCCAGCGAGTCGGCGCCGAGTACCCCGGGAGGTGGTGGCAAATCGCTGGCTGACTGCATGGGCTTCTGGGATGCCGCCACGCACATGAGCAAGGTCGAGTGGCGCGCCGCCTGCAAGCGCTCGATGCAGGAATTCCCCGACGTCAAGTGGTAGCGCCGGGCCGGGCCCCCGGCTGCGACCCGGCCAATACCACAAATGCGCAGGGCACCTCGGTGCGATTGTTGCCGTGGCGGCTCGGGACCTCAATCGTCGAGGCCGGCACCAGTAGGAAGCTCTCGCGGTTCGGGCCTCCACCACGATCAGCGTGCCAAGGCGCCCGCGCATGCCCGTGAGCGCCGCGGCTGCCTTCAATTCCCGAGTGATCGCACCCTTATGGTGGCATCCATCGACTTAGTGCGCTGCCAGCCTGCCCGTCCGTGAGTATCCATTCGTGGAAAGCCAATGCTGGAAGCATCGGTGCTCCTTGCGTCACCCCTTCGAGATCACCCAGAGGATCAGCAACACGCCGATGATGAGCGGACCAAGGGTGGCCACCAGGGACCACTCCAGGCCGTGCCACTCCAGGCCGTGCAAGGTCCACTCCATCAAAACCTCGCTCCTGCAGCGGCTCGTTCAAGAGCCCGAGCCGGCCTTCGCGGCGCAACCCACGCCTTGCTCGCCACGTCGGGCGAGCCCAGGCCGAATCGCATCTTGTATAGCGCGATCAGCGCGTTGCGTCGGCCGTGTACCACTTGCGGCGACCTCGATGGGTGCGACCGGCCCTGCTCGCCAGGATGACCTGCACCGCCGCCGTCACATCGAGGGTGCGCCATTCTGTGCGCGTCGTTATCCACAGCCACACCTCCGTCAAATTTTCTACGCGAAACCTTTGTAGGGTTTTCCGCGTTGATTGCGTAAGTGAGTGGCGTCAAGGGTTGTTGTGTAGGCGTCCCAAGTAACGCGTATTCCCTTAACGGCCCTGATTGCGAAAGCACGGGGCCGTCGCATTTTTAAGGCCGAGGTCTGTCCCGCCATTTGTTGCAGTAGCCCTGCAGCGCCCGCGGAGGCTGCGCGCGCTGTTGCGTCCGCCACCAATGTTGGCGATCTTCTCCTATACGATGGTCGCTGCGGAAGCTGACTCGCGGAGGGATGGCGTCATGACGGGATCGCTGTGGACCTTCCTCGCCATCTCGACGCTTGTTATCATTACGCCCGGCCCCGATACCCTGATCACCATTCGCAGCGCCTTCATCGGCGGTCGTGCCGCCGGCATGGTAACGGCGTTTGGGGTGGCCCTCGGACAACTGGTCTGGGCGGTGGCGACCGGCGTTGGTCTTGTCGCCGTCCTGCTCGCATCCGAGCCAGTGTTCAACGCAGTCAAATGGTTGGGTGCCGCCTATATCATCTGCCTCGGCATCGAGACCTTGGGCCGGACGCTCCGGTCCAAGGCGCCGATTCCACATCTCGATGCCCACGTAGGCCAGCGCTTGACGCTGGGCCAGGCCTTTCGCCACGGACTGATCAGCGATCTCGGCAATCCAAAGATGGCGGTGTTTTTCGCCAGTGTCCTGCCGCAGTTTGCCCCGCAAGGTGGCGGCATGCTGTCAACCCTCCTGCTGCTCGGTGCAATCTTTGCCGCCATGACGCTTATCTGGCTGGTGCTCTATTCCTTGGCCATTACTGCGGTCGGGTGCGCGCTGCAGCGTTCCGCCGTCCGACGGGTGCTTGAGGGTGCCATGGGAGGCGTCCTGGTCTTGTTGGGCTTGCGCCTCGCCGCCGAGCAGCGCTAGTGCGTTCCCCACCCCTGCCCTCTATCGATCTGGATTTGGTTTGCCACGTAATTGGCGTCGGCGAGGCGATCATCGCAGCCTTGTAATCATGAAGCGCTCCGCGGCAAATGCGACGCGGATGCAACCGAGCCCGTGCGCCGATGCGCGCAAATCCTTCTTACGACTTGCGTTTGATGGCCTGCTCGTCCTGTGTCCTCGGACGATGTTCGATCGCATCCCGCAGCTGCGTCAGAGCTGTTTTTAAGTCCCGATCCGTTGTTACCGAAATCTGCTGCGTAAGCCTTTGGACAAGGTCCAACCTATCTTGGTCCGTCAAGATTGACTGATTTGATTCCAATCCGTCGAGAGCGGCTCCGATCATCTTGACAATATCAGACTTGGGGTAAAGGCGCGTTTGCGCCATGCCCTGCACAAGCCCGAAATAAATCTGACGGGCGCCGCTTTTCACCTGGTCGAGGTAGGCGACGTGGACTTGATATCGCTTGTCCTTTGCAAGGGTTGAGAGATATGGCTCACTAAGATCCAGTAACGCCGCTGCGACTTTGGACTCATAAACCATCAGCCTGGCAAGTTCCTGGGCGTACGGTTTGCCTTTCTGCGTCTCATTCGAATAAAGGCTTACAAGCTTGTGAATGGCTGGCAGAGCACTGTTCAACCTTTGAAAGCGTATGGTCGTGGACAGATCCCGATTGAGGCCCATGCGCAGGGGGATATTATCGACATTGACCATCCGCTCGAAGACCGGCTTCGTCTCTGAATTCGACAGCGTTGGTAGCGGTAAGCCCTCGTCCTCAACCCTTTGCACCAGTGCCCTGTAGGAGGTGCCATCCCACGCTTCGTCGGCGGGGGGATAGCGTCCGTTTTGAGCGTTGGCAGATTGGACTACCAGGCCTCCCCATAAGAGCAGCCAAACCGATGCGTGCAATATCTTGCAAAGTTGTGCCATCAAAGCCCTCCCCTCTGCGCAGACCGTTGGACGCCAGCCGACGCCAAGTCTGATCTAACTGGCATTGGTCGGCTCTACCTAGCAGCCGCCCCTGTGTTGGCATCGGTCCACTTTTCCATGGTGAAAATTTGTTGCAACGTGCGCCAACAATGAGGTTCTGAGGACCTTTTGCAGCGTTTAGGGTGCCATGACGACCATTCGGCATGGCGCAAGCCTGCGCTAAGTTTGTCCTTTGCTAGCCCAGCTCGCGCGCGACGATCTGCGCGCCAGCTAGATCGGGCGCAATTTCGAGCCGCGTCACCGACGATGCGACTTGGGCGATGCCACGAAGCAAAGCGGGCATCGCCGGTGCGGTTTTGCTTCAACAGATCGACACCGGCGTCGACCGCCGGAGGATAGCAAATTGCTCGGAGGCACGAGCGGCTCAAGAAGTCTGCCGGGCCGCCGGCTTCGGACGACTAACAGAGGGTCGCGCGCTGCGGCAGCGATAGGCCCGCTTCTGCGCCACGGCTGGCTCGCCGACACGCGGCGGGTTAACGTTGAGCACAAGACGCTCGTTTGGGCGTGGGTGCGCGACACACGCAGTGGGGTAGGTCATGGCGACACTAGACCAAAGCCAAAAGTACGATCGTGACTTTCTGCTGAGCCCCGCGAAACGCAATCAGGCAGTCGAGCTTTGGGAGGTCGAGAAGTATGGACGTGATTGCTTCAACGACCCCGACCACGTCCATCTCTACGGGTTGCCGCCGAAGGCGTGGTACGAGCGGGGTGTCCGCATCCTGGCGCGTACCTGTCTAGAGGCGGTCAAAGATCCTCTCGGCAATAGGATCGGAAAAGACATTGCCGAACTGGTCCAACCAGCGATCGGCAACGGTGCCCTGGGGGTCGTCGATCCATTCGCGGGCTCATGCAACGCCCTTTATGCAATCTTGCGGCATCTGCCGGGCGCCAGGGGTATCGGTTTTGAGGTCGAGCCCGCCGTTTTCGATCTGACTAGTCGGAATATCGCGCAGCTCGACGCCCCAATCGAACTCGTCAATGGCACCTACAAGGATCTCTTGAGATCGCGACGCCACTCGCGCGATCATCTTATCGTCGCTTTTCTCGCGCCTCCATGGGCCGACGCGCTCCAACCGGACACGGGGTTACACCTCGACCGCACCAAGCCGCCGATCCTGGAAATCATTGATGATTTCGAGCAGGTCTACGGCACGCAACCCGTTCTTTATGTGACGGAAGTTCACGAAAAGAATGAGCCGAAGGCACTAAAAGCGGTTGCGGCCGCCTTCGATTGGTCCGATCTGCGCATTTATGATGTCAACGCGCCTGGACTTCAGCATGGTGTTCTGCTCGGCGCCCGCCGCTGGCCGTGGTGAGTGAGGCGTGGAGAACCGCGCCGCAAAGCATCGATGGGAGTAGCACAAATGCCCGCGTACCTGATCGCTGAGCACACGGTTACCGACCAGAACAAGTTTGAGGAATACAGGGTCAAGGTTGGTCCCCTCATCGCCAAGCACGGAGGTCGTTACATCACCAAGGCTGGCAGTCATGTCGTGCTGGAGGAAGACAATGCGGTCTGGCAGCCTGAAAGGGTCGTGATTGTCGAGTTTCCCGACCTGGCGTCCCTAAATGCTTGGTATAGGTCGCCCGAGTATCAGCCGCTCATCGCGCTGCGCCGGGAGGCCGCCAAGGACATGCTGATCAAACTTGATGGCGCGTGATATTGCCCGCAATAGATGGCATTGGCACGGCGCGGCCCTGTCGGTGCAAAGCCGACCAACGCTCTCCGCATCGGTCCGCCTGGGCCAACGCCTGGTCCAGCAAGGCGCCTGCGGTCAATCGCCCGCGCGCACGCCCCGCAAAACGGCGGCAATCTCTGCTGACCGCCCGATCGCGGCATTGAACGAACGGCACCTCGTCTGAGCACGCATCGGGAATTTCTGTGCATCTTGATCCGACAGCAAACGGCTTCCCGGGCCCACGCTCGGCACCGGTTTAACTTAAAAGATCATCGCTAGGCGCCGCCGCGCGCTACACAAGCCATTAGGCAAATTTCCCACCTACGGTGGGCATCTGCGCCTCCGTGAACTACTCGTTATACGGCGAGTGAAATGTTTCGAGGCGAATTGAGCGTTTCGTGCTCTTTGCAAACAAGACAGCCGGCGAAGCAATGCCGGCCTACGATGCAGTCGTCATCGGTTCTGGCTACGGCGGCGGCGTCGCGGCGTCCCGCCTCGCGCGCATGGGTCTGCGCTTGGCGGTCCTCGAGCAGGGGCGGTTGTGGCGGCCCGGCGATTTTCCGATTACGGGCAGGCAACGACTCAAGACCTTACGGTTAACGGGCCGCGCGCCGAAGTGGGGCGATCCTGCCGGGCTCTATTACCTGTCGGTCGGCAAGGGGCTGACCGTATTCGGTGCATCCGGCCTTGGCGGCGGTTCGCTGATCAATGCCGGTGTCGCACTTCGGCCCGACCTTGGTAAATTGCGCGAGGCTGGTTGGCCGGAGGCGGTGCTCAGCGATGGGCTCCTACTGAAGGGGTTCGAACGCGCGGAAGCAATGCTGGGTGTCGCGCCGGTGTCCCGGCCGGAGCGCTTTGCCAAGTTTGCCGGCATGCGCCGGGCGGCGGAAGCGTCGGGCCGTTCAGTGCAGTTGCCACCCATGACCATCTCCCATCGTCCGGGACCGAACGCTGCGGGCGTGATGCAGTATGCCTGCCGGCATTGCGGGGACTGCTGGTCGGGTTGCAATGTCGGCGCCAAGAACACCGTAGGCATTACGTACATTGCCGATGCGATCGATCATGGCGCCGCGGTGTTCTGCGAAAGCCAGGCCCAGTCGATCTGCAAGACCGAGCACGGGTGGGAGATCGTGGTACGGGATCTGTCGCAGGTCGGCGCAAAATGGCGCATCGAGGCGCCGATCCTCGTCCTAGCAGCCGGCACATTGGGGACCGCGGAGCTGCTTTTGCGTGCGCAGCAGCGCGGTCTCAAGCTCGCGGCAACGCTGGGTGAGAAATTCTCGGCGAACGGCGATGATCTCGTGTTCGCGGACAAACTCGCCGAGCCGGTCAACGCCATTGCCACGGGCTTTCCATCGCAGGCGCCTCGGGGGACCGCACCGGTGGGGCCCCACAGTATGGCGCTGATCGACCTTGGCGACGAGCATGGCCCGCTCTGGGTTCACGACGGCACGATGCTGGCCCTGATGGCTGCCTTGGCTCCGCTCGAGAACTTGCTGAAACTGAAAGTCTGGAATGCCCTCCGGCTGTTGAAGCAAGGTATCTACGGCGACGACATGGTCCGATCGCAAATCCTCTACGTCGTCGCGCACGACGACGCGAGTGGTCGCCTGCGGCTTCAGAACGATCATGTCATCGTCGATTGGCCGGGCTACAGCGGCGCGCCCGAGCGCGTGAGAGCGGAGCAAAAGGTCAAGGCAATGATCGAAAGCATGGGTGGTGTGTTTGTCGGCAACCCCTTCGCCATGACCGCGTTCGGCGGCAACCGGATCATTGCCCATCCACTCGGCGGATGCGCGATGGGTGAAACGATCAAGAACGGGGTCGTGGCGCCGGACGGACGGGTGTTCGATCCAACCAAGGGACCGCAGGGCGTTCACGACGGACTTTACGTGTGCGATGGGGCGGCCGTCCCGTCCGCGATCGGCGTCAGCCCGCTGTTGACGATTACCGCGCTTGCGGAGCGCGCGATGATCTTGGCAGCGGAGCGCCTGCAAAGGCGCCTGGACGTCAATGCGACGCCTCCCCGCGCGGTCCGAGATGCCGCCATGTAGCGCAGTCCGCGCTCGGATCTACGCGGCATAGGTTGAGGCGTCCGCGTTGCGGCTCGACTGTCCCGCCGCCGCTGCCACGTTCCACCGTCAAAGGCCTACCGCCGCGTCGGACCTGATCCTGGCGTGAGGAGCCGCTTGTGCGGGTAGCCTCGGTCGAATTGCTACCGTTGCCTTTTGCCCGATCGCCGCGGCGGATCGATCAACTCGCTCCATGCTCGCGCCCGCGTAGCAAGGAACTGAAACCGCACGCCATTGAGCTCGGCTTCGGCATCAAAACACGATGGGCAGATTGATTTCCAGCGATTGCGAACGACCGTCTGCCAGGCGTCTTTGGGCTCGACCTGAAAAGCAACGAGGTTGCGTCGCCCGCACTTCTCGCAGAGGGCCGTGGTCATCGCCAGAATGTAGATTGGCACAGCCTGCTTCTACAACGACGTGCCCTAGCTTCACTTAATGCTGGAAGCGCACTCACAGGTCCAGGCTCAGATAGCCTCGTCCGCCGCTTGCTCGCCGAATAGAGTTAATTGGCGGGGCGCCGGAGGTGATGTAGACACAAATCGGTGCATGCCATGTTCCCCGAAATCTGACCACAAGGCCCGTCAGATTAGGCCGTGCTTGTAGGCCCAGGCGGTGGCCGCCATGGCCACCTCGCTATCGATTGCTCAACCCCGTAGGCGCAGCCGGCATAGCAGTAGAGAGGTTCGAAGGACGCCCTGCTCAGCGACCGGACTTGCTGCCGCTCTGCTTCTCGTTGATCTGCCGTCAGCACGCTGTCGAGCTCGGCGAGCCTCACGCCGTCGACCCTGGCTTGGCGCGCTGGCGCCTGCACCAGAGCGCCCATCACGGTGAGCGCCACGATCGCGACAAGGACGAAAAACACCATCAGTCTCATGCTAACAAATGGCTTCCACTTTCGCTCGTTATCCCCGACGGACGTCTGCGGCGCCGGCCTTGGCATCCGCCGTCCGGCAACGCACGACGCGTTCTACTTCCGCCCGCCGGCCGACTTTCCATGCGACTGGCGTGCGCGCGCCGCGCCTTGGTCAGGGCTGCTCGAGCGTCGTCAACTCGCTGTCTTTGGTGTTGCTGTCGACCACGTAGATGGCGAGCAGGCTCGCGGGTTCTGTGCTGCTGGCGTTTTCGCTGACACGATGCTGCGCCCCCGGAGGCTCGGTCCAGCTTTCGCCGGTGCGGTAAACTTGGGGTTTGCCGCTGTCCACTTGGCTTCGGATCGACCCCGACAGCACGTAACCGATGACAAACGCGGAGGACGCGTGGCGGTGTGCTGCCGTCTTGCCACCCGGCGGATAGCTCACCACCCAGGCGACGAGGCTCTTGCCCGGGATATTGGGAATAACCTCGCGGAACGCAGGGGTAATTGTGTCGCGCGGCGCCGGCCCTGCCAAAGCCGCACTTGCGGCGATGACCGCCAACGCGGCCAGCGCCTGGAACATGGTTCGCTGCTTCATGCTGTTTCTCCTTGCTCTGCCGCAACCCTGCGCCCAGACCAGAACAGGAAAAAGAACCAAGAACGGCAAGAAATCCTGTACCATTGGGCCATGGTCCGACCTCTCTCCATCGCCATCGATCGCAGCGCGGTGAGGTCGCTCGCCGACCAAATCTATGCCGCGCTGGCGACCGCTATTCGCGACGGGCGACTGCCGGTCGCAACCCGTCTGCCGTCCTGGCGCGATCTTGCCTCCCAGCTCGGTGTCGCGCGCGGCACGATCCGAGTAGCTTACGAACGGCTGATCGACGAACAGCTTGCGGTCGGACGTGGTGCAGCGGGCACGTGGGTTGCGCATCCTTTGGCCCCACCTGTCGTTCACGCACCAGGGCCGGCGGTGGAACTGCCGGCGTTTTTTCCGGCCACCGATAGGCCACCGCGCCCGTTCGAGCTTGGCGTTCCGGCGCACGATGCGTTTCCCGCCAAGCAGTGGTCGCGGATCATGGCGCGGGCCGCGCGCACGACGGCAGCGGCGCCGCTGAGTTATGCTGACCCGCGGGGCTGTTCCGACTTGCGGCGCGAGATTGCTGCCTATCTCAGCATCGCGCGGGGACTTTCGTGCACGGCCGCACAAGTCTTCGTCACCAATGGCTATGCGGGAGCTCTTGGGCTTGCGATCCACGCGCTGCGGCTTTCTGGCGTAGCGGCCTGGATGGAAGAACCGGGTTTTGCCCTCACGCGTACGGCGCTCACAACTGCTGGCATCACCGTTACGGCGGTTCCGGTCGATGACGAGGGGCTGGAGGTCGCCACCGGTGTGCGACTGGCACCGCGCGCGAGGCTCGCCGTCGTGACACCCGGCCAGCAGGCACCCCTCGGCATGACACTGTCGCTGCCGCGCCGCGTCGCTCTGCTCGCCTGGGCCGAGCAAGCCGGTGCCTGGGTGATCGAGGACGACTACCTGGGTGAACTGCAGCTCAAGGGCCGTGCAGCCCCCGCACTGGCTTCGCTCGATCGCAAGGGACGGGTGCTGCACATCGGCAGCTTCAGTAAGACCATCACGCCGTCGCTCCGGCTCGGGTTTATCGTCGTGCCGCCGAACGCAATTTCGAAGTTCACCGTCGCTGCGGCCTGTCTGGCGCCCGCATCGGCCGTCGCCGGCCAACACGCCGTGGCGGACTTTATGGCACACGGCCATTTCCTGCGGCACTTGAGGCGGATGCGACGACTCTATGGGTCAAGGCGGGAGCTGCTGCAGAAGACATTGATCGCCACGCTGCCACGCGGGGTCGCGATCGCGGCACATGGCGCACTGGCGGTCCAGCTGATCTTCAACCACAAGAAAGACGATACCAAGCTCGCGCGGCAAGCCCTGGCTCTCGGCCTAGCGCCGCACCCGCTGTCGGTCTGGTATGCGGCGCGGCCCGTCAACCGCGGTCTGCTGCTCGGCGTTACCAACGTCTCCGAAAGGCACGTCGCCGACGATTGTGCCGGTTTGATCAGCCTTCTTCGGAGTTAGGCTCGATGCAAGCAGCTTGGCATCAGGAGCTCGTGCAATGTCGCGCAACCGCTGCCGACGTCGAACCCGACGAAGCCCTTTCCATTTACCTCGCCACTGCGCCTCCTCACCATGGCCGCGCAGACTTGGCGGCTCGACTCACGGCGCTTAGTTTTGATCACCAAGTCTTAGGCTCAAATGCGCAACTGGCTTCTGGGCGAAACCAGCAGTCCAGCAGCCATCGGCAAGAAATGCGCATAGGGCCTTTGCCTCTGGTGAGGGTATGATTGCACAGTGCAAAGGTGAAGTTTCAACGTTGCGCAAGGAGCAGGCCATGTCGCAGAACTCGACCACGCAGGGCAGCGCGGCACCGATGCTGGGTGTTCTGCGCCCGCAGATTTACCGCTTTAAGCTCGGCGGCTTCGAGGTGACCCAGATTCTCGACGGTTTTCGCCTGGGCGCGGGCCCACATCCGACCTTTGGACAAGATCAATCAGTTGAAAATGTGCACAAACTTCTGCAGGAAAATCGCCTGCCGACGACCAATTTCGATCACCATTTCGTTCCCACGCTGGTGAACACCGGCAAGGAATTGGTCTTGTTCGACACCGGCAATGGCAAGGGCCGCTTGGCCACGGCAGGCAACCTCCGCGAACTTGTCGTCACTGCAGGATATGCGCCGCAACAGGTGGATGTGGTCGTCATCACGCACGGCCACCCCGATCATATTGGCGGCCTGTTGCATGATGGTCAGCCGGCCTATCCCAATGCACGTGTCGCCTTCGGCGAGCTGGAGTTCGACTTCTGGAAAAAGGGCAACGTACGGGAGGCGCGCAAACAGAACCTCCAGCTGTTTCAGGAGATCGCCATGCCGTTTGGGGAAAAGGCGACGCTGCTTAAGCCCGAAGCTGAGGTTGTCTCCGGCATCCGCGCCGTCAATGCCTACGGCCATTCACCGGGCATGCTCGCCTTCCATGTCGAAAGCGACAACCAGCGTCTGCTTATTTGGGGCGATGTCGCCAACCATTATGTCGTGTCGATCCAACGGCCCGATTGGGCGACTGGCTTTGACGACGTTAAGGACATGGCGATCACTAGCCGCAAACGTATTCTCGACATGGTGGCGACCGACAAGATCGCAGTTGCCGGCTTCCACATGCCCTTCCCCTCGGTTGGCTTCGTGGAAAAGTTGGGGAGCAGTTACCGATGGGTGCCGGCCAGCTACCAATTCAATCTGTAGCGGACCATACGCCGCGGCTTGGTGCCCCGCACGGGTGGTCTCGCGCGCAGCCGGCTCGATGCCGCGCAATCATCGAACCTCACCGAGGGCGGATGTGGGCATTGAGCTTCCCTATCAGCGGCATCGGAGGTCTAGGCCTGAAATCTCAGCCACCGTCTACCCGTGCCATGGTTTGTGTGCGCGTGTGTGGTCTTGGCACCCTTTGCTCCTGGGCTGCTGGAAGCGCCATCATGCGATTAACGCGTCGAGCTTAAGTGTCGATCGCTTTCCCAAATCGCGCCAATGCTGCTTGAGAAAGGCATCGGCCGCGCGTGCGCCAAGACCATGTAGCCGCATCAGGAACTCCCACTCTGGATCGAGCTTGCTGCGAGGCCCACGTCCGTAGGCAGCCGCATCGGCAGCAATGCGGTGGACTTTCAGGTTGCAAACTCGGTTGAACACATCCTGCCGAAAGCGATGGCCGGCGGGTTCCTCCGACAAGGCGCGCTTGAGAAGAGCCAGGTTCTTGAGCTCCTGCACAAGGCTGGCATTGAAGGTGATCTCGTTGAGCCGGCCGGCAATTTCGGCGGCGTTGCGCGGTCTGTCCTTACGTACCGCTGGGTTCAGCTGGATGATCAGCAAATCAGACGGGTCGCTTTCCGCAATGAGCGGCAGTAGCGGTGGATTGCCCAGATAGCCTCCATCCCAATAGGTGTTGCCGTCGATCTCGACGGCCTGAAACAGTTGCGGCAAACAGGCCGAGGCCATAACCACCTCAGCCGACAACTCGCTATTGCGGAAGATGCGCAGCATGCCCGTTTGCACACTGGTCGCAGACACAAAGAGCCCAATCTCGTCCGTTCGTTGCAGCCGCTCGAAATCGACGGAAGTCCTGACGATGTCGACGAGTGGGTTGATGTTGAAGGGATTCCATTGGTAGGGAGAGAAGGTCTGCGTAAGGGAATCCGCGAACTGGTGCCATAACTGCATGGAGGCTGCCCAAGGACCGGACGTCAGCCACCGCGGAAGTCCCCCGCCGCTTGTCAGGAAGAACGCATAGAACGGGTTGTCGGCGGGTTGTGCGCCGTGCGCCGCGCGGCTGATGGCTTTCCAGAAGGCCCAAAGTGCCTTCTGCGCGCCGGCTCGACCTCCCGACAGCAGCCCGTCGGCAAACACAACGGCATTCATGGCACCCGCACTGGCACCGCTGATGGCGACGTAATTGAGACCGCGCTCGTCCAGCAGACGATCGAGAACGCCCCAAGTGAAGGCTCCGTGCGCGCCGCCGCCCTGCAGTGCCAAATCGATCGGTACCACGTCCACCATGCATCACCCTTGGCCCGAACCGTTGTCTAATCTATGGGGCCAAGTGATCACAGGCGCCCTGCGAACAAATGGCCTCGCGGTAATCGGGCTACTTTGCACAGTTTCCGGTCGATGTTGATTGCCGCGTGCCGTCCAGCAGCGCGGCCCAGACGGTACAGCCGAGCTTGCGCCGGCAGCAGAGGACCTTCTGGGTGCATGCCGACACCCTTCAGGCGCGCGGTGCTTGCCAGCATTTCCAAATTGCCTGGCCCAGGCAGCGGTTGAGGCGCTGCTCGTCAAAGCATGGTATCGTCGGCATTCGACCGCTTGGAATTCCTAAAATGTCGCTCCCCACGTGCATTGTCCTGGCGACGGACTTGGCGCCCCGTACCGATCGTGCGCAGGACCGCGCAGTTACTCTGGCGCGAGCATGGAGGGCGATGCCAAAGCTTGTCGCGCAGGCCAGGGCGCCGGTTCTTGTGGTGAAGAAACGCGGGATACCTCCCTATGCGAGGGTAATCGTTGGCAGCGATCTTTCGGATGCCTCGGTCGCAGCCCTGGAAACCGCACTGGCATTGTTCCAGCCGTCGCAGATCACGCTCTACCACGCGTTCGACATGCCCTACCGCGGCCTCATCGCTGACACGAAGGCCTATGAGGCCAACGCGCGCGCAACCGCGCTGAATGAAGCAAGAGCATTCGCGTCCCAGCACTTCGGAACGGCAGCTGACAGCCTCAACATCGAAGTCGGCTTTGGCGACGCGGCACCCTGCATCGCCGAATGTGCCACACGAGCAGAAGCCGATCTCGTACTTGCCGGGACCCACGGGCGCACGGGGCTGATCAGGGTCCTGCTCGGCAGCGTTGCGTTGGCGCTCATGAATGACGTGCCCTGTGACGTTATGATCGTTCCAAGCAAAGGAGCTCGCTCGACCGTCTGAAGCGAGCAGGAGCGCTTGGCTCTGCCCTGCCATCGTCCTTGGAGCCCGTGCTGTCCGTGCCCGCTAGGGCCAGCACATCCGCAATGACCAGCGGTCCTCCATTGAGGCCCACCAGCGCTCTCCCACAAAGACAGGAAAAGGCGCAAGGTGGCGAGGGCATATGATCGGCGTGGGCCTGGTGTACGACGAAGTCGAAAGCTTGGCGGAGTTCAAACGAAGGGGTCGGCGGAAGCCACAGTCGGAAGGTCGGCGCGGCGATTCGGCCAAGGCGCCCACTTCCGGGCTCAACGCTTCACCGTTTCGTCCAATGTAGCCCTTAACACGCTGCGCACACCGTGCGTCCGAGCCGAGAGAGGACTGGCCCTCGTTGGCCGGATGCCGTGACACACGCTGACCTGGTTCTCTCAAGGAGACGATTGGATGCCCCAACTCCGGAAGATCGACGTACACGCCCACATTCTTTGCCAGGAAACCATCAGCCTGATGCGAAAGGAGGCGCCGAAAGTCGGACCGCGGTTGGAGCCAATTGACGATAATTTCGCCGTGCTGGAGGTCGCGGGAAGTGCCTATCGGCCTTTTCCGCGGGGCGGATGGGACATGTCGCGGCGGCTTAACGACATGGATGCGGCGGGTATCGATGTGCAAGTTATCTCGAATACGCCGCAGACCTTTCTCTATAACCAAGAGGACGCGCTCACTGCGGCGCTATCGGCACTGCAGAATGACCAGATCAGCAGAGCCGCCGCGCGCAATCCAACACGTCTCGTAGGCTTCGCGACCCTGCCGATGCAGGCTCCCGAATTGGCCGCCGCCGAGCTCCGTCGCGCTATGGGGACGCTCAGGCTGAAGGGCGCGCAAATCGGCTCCAACATCAATGGGCGCAATCTCGATGACCCCGTGCTGGAACCGCTCTGGGCGGCGGCGAACGAACTCGATGCCTTCATTATGGTGCATCCCACCGGGGTCGCCGGTGCAGAGCGGCTGTCCTCCTACTACCTGACCAACCTGATCGGCAATCCGCTCGACACCACCATTGCGGCGGCGGCGCTGGTGTTCGGCGGCGTGATCGAACGCTATCCCAGGATCAAATTCTTGATGGTGCACGGGGGAGGCTTTGTGCCCTACCAGGCCGGGCGCTTCAGCCACGGCTGGCAGGTCAGAGCAGAGCCGAAGGCAAGGTTGAAAACACCACCCCAAGCCTCGTTGGACAAGCTTCTGTTCGACACCATCGTACATGGACGGCCGGCGCTCGAGTTTCTGGTTTCATCTTGTACGGCAGCGCGCGTGCTGCTGGGAAGCGACTACCCCTTCGACATGGGAACGCTCGAATGCGTACGGCAGGTCGAGGCATTATCGATTGCGGAAACGGACAAGGCTACCGTCCTCGGCGGTGCGGCGATGAAATTGCTCGCCCTGGCGTAGGCCGAATCTCGCCCCATCTACCGCCCGGGGGACCCGGCAACCAGGTGCTATAAGCGGCGTCAGGTTGACCGCCTGTTTTCCGCGCCTACTATGTGCGGATAAGACGAATGCGCTGATGGCTGCGCATATTGAATAGCGAGCGGCCGTGACAGGGTTCAGCAGGGAGGGACGCATGGACAGACGCAACTTCCTCATCGGCACAGGAGCATTGGCTAGCGCTCCATGGGCAGAACACATCGGTGCGCAGGATCTCTACCCATCTCGTCCCGTCACCGTCATCAATCCGTTCCCGCCCGGGGGTGTCAGCGACACCATAACTCGGCCGCTCAATGGCGCCTTGGAGGCTGTGCTCAAACAACAGTTCATTCTCGAAAACAAACCCGGAGCAGCGGGCGCCGTCGGTGCGCAGTTCGTCGCGACCGCAAAGCCCGACGGCTACACTCTCCTCACCCATCTCGTTTCGATTTCCGGCTTTGCCGCCGTCGACAAGTTATTCGGCCGCGAGCCGAAGTTCACCAATGCCGATTTCATCCCGCTTGCCCGCATCGTCGCCGATCCGATCGTGATGATCATTAACGCGGACCTACCCTATAAGATGCTCAAGGAGCTGATCGAGGACGCCAAGACCAATCCGAACAAGCTAATCTTCAGCTCGTCGGGCCTCTACGGCGCCTCCCACATCCCGACTGCGTTGCTTGCCAAGACGGCTGGCAACTTGCAGATGCGGCACCTACCGACTACGGGTGGTGGCCCAGCGGTTACGGCAGTGCTTGGGGGCAATGCCAGTTTCTTCATGTCGCCGACTTCGATTGCGATCCCGCACATCAAAAGCGGCAAGGTACGGCCATTGGCAGTTTCCAGTGCCGTGCGGGCGAAGTCGCTCCCCGAAATAGCAACGTTCAAAGAGCAAGGCTACGATCTCGAATACTATTTTTGGATCGGCCTGTTTGCACCCAAAGGCACACCCGCCTCCATCATCTCCAAGTTGCGGGAGGCGATCAATACGGCGGCGCATAGCACGGAGTTCCAGGGCACGCTCGACAAGCTCGGCCAGGAGCTCGCTTACATGGACCAGCCAGAATTTGCGAGCTTCTGGGCTGGCGATGCCAAGAAGATGGAAGACGCGATCAACTCCATTGGGCGTGTTCAGGGTTGAGCGACAGCGCGCGTGCCGCCACAAAAAGTGAGAGCGGGACGCTCACGAGCTTCGCCGCGGATGGATTAAAGATCAATGCTTGGCCTACATCGCCCGACCGTCTCGCTCGCCGCCGGATGCTGCAGAAGGCAGGCGTCACTACATATGTGCGCCGCCAAGTCAGCAAACTGCACCCTCTTCCAAATTGTGAACCTTGCCTGTCTGGCGGAAGACAACGGACAAGACCATGCTCGCGCGGCCGAAGCACCATAGCGACAGCTCGCGCGACGCTGCGTCCTGCGGTCGAGGGATTTGAACACCTCGCCTGCCGCCGACATCCAGACAAGTCGCGGCAGGCGGTCAGCCGGCACCCAGAGACACTCGTTACCACGGGGGCGCTGGTTCCGTTGAAGACGTCCCAAGGCATCTTGGGACGTCTTCGTCTTGCAAGCCAAGGGATATCACAGCGTTTGTGCCAGAGCGCGGTGCGGGCCGGGTACGGCGCCGAACCGTTCGGGCCAACTGCCGCACGCCGGGCTGCCATCTCCGTCTAGCGGGAGCCAAGTTTCTGGCAACGCGCTGCACGTAGCCCGGTTATCGCCTTGCGCTCCATGAGAATCGGACAGGCATTGTGCAGGTAATAGCTGTCAGCGCTCTCCTGCGCGATTTTCTCTACCACGGTGGTTCCGAGCGTCTCCCAGCAGCGCTCCGCGAGCGTGCGCGCAGCCTTGGCCTCACGCCATTCGGGCGGCCTCTGCAGGGCGGCGACGGTTGCGTAGGCGACGTCCGGATCGACGCACACGGCCTCGCCACCCACCGCGTCGAGGCCGGTTGCGAAAAACAACGTCGAGGTGGATCGATTGAGCTTGAGACCAACGAGGCGCGCAGCGCCTCGGGCGAGGTCTGCGCTCACCGGCGCCACATGCACGAAACGCTCGAGCGCACCAAGGCATTTCCCCGGGTCGTGGGCCTCATCGAAACAGCGGCCGAATGCATCGAGCCCGATCGACGTGCGCAGTGCAAGAAACTGCGGCGACCCGCCGAGCGAGGGAAACTTCGGATAGTAGCGTTCGATTGCGGCCATCCGTTCAGCGAAGCTTCCCCCCGGCGCAGCTAGAGGCGTCAACTCGCCAATAGCGGCCTGCTCGACCAGCGCGCTCCAGCGCGCATCGCGCGCGGCAGGATTGAGATCGGTTAAGCGATCGTGCAACTCGGACCAATTGCGGGCCGCCGCTAAAGCATCGAGATCGGCAAGCAATCGCTTGGCCGCTTCCGACGGTATTGGAGCCTGGCGGTCCGACGGAGGTGTCCCGGGTGGCGAAATTACGAGCTGCGGAAGCACCTCGATGGGCGGAGTACTATCCATCGACGGTTTGAACACGACGTCGCCGACGATCTGGTCGTAGTAAGCCGGTGTCTGGTCGTGGCGAACGGTCGCCGCCAACTGCTTGACGGCGATTTGCGTGCGCTTGGCGATCTGCACCAGAGTCAGCTCCGGCGTCGACACCTCGTGGATGAACTTGCGAGTGAACACGGAGTTGGGGTCCGGGTCAGATTGACTGAGCCGATCGAGCGCCGTCTGCTTTGCGCCGGCGGAAAACACCACGAACACCCCTTCGGATGGGGTGATGGGCGCCAGACCACCGGCCCCCTTGATCCCACGCGTGCCCGTTCGCTCGAACGGGTTGTTGCGGCAGGCGTCCAGCACCAGGATCGCGATGCGAGCCCCGCGCGCCTGCAGGCGGTCGACAATGCGTTCCACGGCGAAAGAGGCATCGCGCACCAGCTCCTCCTGCCCTTCGGTGGCCGCGGGGACGTCGGTGGGGAGAAGGTAGTTCTGGCCATGAATTTCGAAGCCATGGCCAGCGAAGAAAAACAGCGCTGTGTCACCAAAGTCAATTGTCCGGTCGAACGCCAGAAATGCCTCGCTCATTGAGCGCCGCGACTGGTCCTCGCCGACGAACACCTTAAAGCCAAGTTTTTTCAGCGCTTCGCCGAGCGCATGCGCATCATTGATTGCCCTGTCGAGCCGAGGCAACCTCTCATAGCCATTGTTCCCGACCAGCAGCGCTACGCGCTTGGCGGCCTGGGCCGGCCCTGGCAAGCAGGTGGCAAGGCCGAGGGCGGACAGCAGCAGGCCAAGCACTGCCCCGGTTTTTGACATCGACATCCCCCTATTCGACGCTCGACATCACAAATTGTTCGTGAGGTAGGCGTAGACGAAATCCGCGTCGTTGGTGGACTTGAAATTGATCGTGTAGGCCAGCGATCCGTCCCGCAGCGATATCGAGCGCTCGACGCCGAAACCGCAGGTCATGCTCTTTATCTTCTGCTTGACCGCATCCTTGCCGAGCGCGTCGTCGCAAACGCGCCTGATGCCTTCGAGCGCCGCGTCACAATACCCCGAAGCGCTAAACTCCTTGAGAGTACCCGGCGTTATACCCGTCCAGTCGAATTTCACTGTCAAGGCGGAGCCACATTTCTTGGTCGTGTCCTCAACGTTCCTGGCAAGCGCCGCTTCTTGCTCTGGTTGCAGTTGTTTTTCTTTGGCCGCCGCAGCCGTAGCCTCCTCCTCGGTCCAGCGCAAATCGTGGAACTGGGTCGGCTCACCGGCCTCCATTTTGTTATGGCTTTGGATGTAATCCGCCGTCATGTCAAAAACGGCTGCATCCGGCTTCCTCGTCGGCAGCCAGCCGCCGGTGGTATCGGCATTCAATGTCAGTTTGAAACGCAGCGCTAGCTTCACGCCGCCGGTTGTCTCGACAAACGATCCGCGAGAAAGGGCATAAAATAATACCACATCAGTGAATGAACTGCGGCCTGCAACTGTGATGGGTGTGAAGAGGCGCGAATTACGCTTGGGTGACTCGCCAAAATGTAGGCTCTGAAATTTCGTCGTCTTGAGTGTTTCAGGGTGGGTAACTTCCAGATCAAAGGACAGCACGGTACCATGCTGCGTGCCAACATTGGAGAGCGTGATCGGAATAGCAAACACATCGCGAAAGCCTTCACGGTACATGTAAATCAGAGGAGGTTGATAAATATGTAAGTCGGCCTGCTTTATCACCGTCTCGTACAGACTATAGACGGAAAAGATCAGGGCGGTGACCGAGGATAGCACTGCACTCCAAGCGCCAGCCCTGCCGCGGAGGGATTTTTTGTCGTCCATCCTCCATGCCCCCTCTGCCCGACGCACCCGTCATCCCCGCTGAGCCTGCAGCGCTGGGTGACCCGCCCTTCAGTCGAGTGACGACGCGCCGCCTTTGTTAATCCACCCCCAAAAAACCCTCAGATTCATATCTAAACTTACTTTTGCGGCGTCCCAATGACGTGCGTCAAGAGCGAGACCGAAATGTGGCGTCGCCGGGAGACCAATGCGTGGCCGATCAACCATTGCACATGTCGAACGCCTTGGTTGGGTGGAAGGCACACGAATTTGCACGATAGCGGCGGACCCACGCGAAAAGGGAATACTTCCGGCACGTAGATGGCGTTCCACGTATCTTGGGTGAGGTTGGGAACACGTCAGCCAATGCTGCCGGTCACCACCGTGATGGTTGATCGCATGAGCAGGCAATACCCGAATGCGAGTTTCCGTCTCGCGGTCGAGTCGACGCACATTTTGCTGCGTGATTTGCGGGAATGCGCCTTCGAGCTCGTAATCAGCCGCATGCTCGCCCCGGCCATGGACGACGATCTCTGCATGGACAGTCACTTCCCGTATGACTGGCAATCATCGCGGGGCCCGACAACGCGTGGGCAAAGCGCAAGTCCGTGACGCTCGAGCAACTCGTGCCTGGACCCTGGGTGTTGCCTCCGCCGGACGGCTGGCCGCACGCGCTCCTGCGGAAGCTTTTGGCGCCAAGGGATTGGAAGTGCCGCGCGCGACCGTCAGCACGCCTTTCCACACATGCCGTTAGCACCCTCGTGGCACGAGGGCCGTTCATGACTGTTCATCCCGAGACCATGCTGCGTCGGATGTTGTGCGCGCTTCCCATAAGCTTACGGGAAAACCTGGGCTCCTGTCGGCTTGATCAGCCTGAAGCACCACACCCTGAGCCCGACGGCGAAGGTGTTTGCCGCCACCGCTCGGGAAGTGGTCAAAGAGCTTATCGGCCCGCCGCGCCTGCGCCGGCATTGAGACGAGGCCCGGCTCCACTAAGGGCCACTTGCCGTGACCGTGGTCGGATTTTTTAGCAGTGGTGACAGCCAATTTCCAGACACCGCTCGCACAGCGGCGCGGATGATCGCTCAACCCCCGTATGATGAGCAAAACCACCGTAGGCATTACGGTTGCTGTCACTTGAGCGATTTTCTTGACAATGCGCGAGGGGCTATCGTCAGCCTAGAAGGCCGAATCCCGGCTGCTGCGTCGCAAGAGGCCAGGCCCTATTCAGCGAGCGCCGTCGGCTAGGAGGCGTGCGCAGCCGCCATTTCCCGGGGGGGTCCCAGCTCGGCGTCAACCCGACGGATGACGCGAGAGCGCCAGGGTCTGAGGACGGCTATCGCCAACAGCGCCGCCGTGATATTGGCAATGGCTGCGATAATGAAGACGCTACTCCAGGTCCCGCTGATCTTTTGCAGCTGGTTCGAATAGGGCACGAGCAGGGCGGCCGTTCCCTTGGCGGTGTACAGTAGACCCGCATTGGTGGTGGCAAACTTGGAACCGAATGTGTCGGTCGCGGTTGCGGGAAATAGGCTGTAGATCTCGCCCCAGGCAAAGAACACGAGGCCGCTCAACAGCACGAACCAGAACGGGTCGTGGCCCCACAGATATAAATAGTAGATGCCGACGCCTTCAATTCCGAAGGCAAGAAACATGGTTGGCTCACGCCCGATCTGATCTGAGATCCAACCGAAGAACGGTCGCGTAAAGCCATTGAGAATTCGGTCCAGGGTGGCGGCAAAGGTGAGAGCCGGCATGGTCAGGCCAAGCATCGTCACCGGTATGGCATCGACCTTGAGGTCCTTGGCAATCGGCGCAAGGTTGGCCGTGACCATCAGACCGCCCGCGCCAACCAGCACAAACATCAGGTACATCAGCGTAAAGATCGGTTGACCCTTGCTGATGACGATGGCGCCACCGGCAACGAAGATCAACACGGCGAGGGCAAGCGGGATGTAGAATTGCAAACCCGCGGCCCACATGGCCAGTCCGCCCGCCAATGCGAAAATGGAACCCGTAAGCCAATAGGACGTCGGACCGATCAGCTCCGTCGGCGAGTATTCCCTGCGGCTTTGTGCGATTGCGGCTTTGGCGACCTCCGGTACTTCCCCAGGTCTTGGCGCGCGGAGCAGCAGAGCCAAGAGCACGATGATCACACCCTGCCAGGTTCCGAACCAGAAGAAGGTCTCTTGAAATCCCTTAGCCACCGTCTGAAAGAACACCGGAACGCCAAAGAGGGAGAAATCGAGCAGCGGCCTGCCCGCAATCATGTTTTGAATGGGAGCAACGGTGAGAGCCGAACCAGCACCAAAGCCGGCCGCTGTCAGCCCTGCGGCGAGACCGCGCTTGTCGGGAAACCATTTGAGCGCATTGCCGATGCAGGTGCCGTAAACGCCACCGGCACCAATTCCGGCGACAATTTGGGCGGCATAATAACCGCTCGGACCGCCAAGGCTTGTGGCATACGCATTCATGATCCAGCCAAGGCCCGCCAGAATGCCACCAAACAAGATGACGAGTTTCGGACCCCACTTGTCGACGAACCAGCCCTCGATCGGCACCAGCCACGTTTCGAACAGCACAAACAACGTGAAGGCGATCTGGATCTCTGCCCGCTCCCAATGAAACGTTTTTTGGATATCCGGAACGAAAAACGTCCAGCCGTATTGAAGGTTGGCAATCATGACCATGCAGATCACGCCGACTACGAGCTGAAGCCAGCGATGCGCGCCAACACGAGCTGGTGAGCTAGTCTCCATTACAATCTCCCGAAATCGAACCCCCGCTCGGCACGGCAAACGACTTAACCCTACTGACGTTTCAAACCGGGGCGCGATCCTTGTCAACGCATTCCTGCCGAGCCAATCAGCTCAAGGAAGTTTGCGCCGTATTAGACGGAAGACGAAGGTGGGCAAGCCAATTTGATATATTTGCTCGTGAACTTTCGGCTCGGCGTTGTGTTGATCGAGGCAATCCTGCAGCGCCTCTTCCAGGTCGGCCGACGCTCGCGTGCTGCGCCGGGTGCGCTTCGCGTGACTTGGCGAAGGGCCGCTCAACGAGTTTGAGCCAGGTGGTCGCCGTGGGCGTGAGCCGTGGCTTGAGGTACGGGTTGCTTTGAGAATGGCCCGGTCATCGCGGTCGTCTTGTGCGTTCCCCGTTCTCGCACGACGTGGCGCGCGCCTGGTGCTGGCCCGCGCATTGGTCCCACCACGAGCTCGCGTTGCTCAGCTGCTCGTAGTCACCAACTTTGAAGGTCGTTGCCGCACTACTCTAAGTTGCTGGAGTGACCAATGCGGTATTCAATTGGGTTGTCCCACGGTCTTACTGATATTTGGAGGGTCATATGGCGATCGGCAGCACGGCGCTTGCAAATTTCCTGGTTATTCTCGTGATCGGCATCGTCGAGGGTCTCGCTTTCAACCGCTATGCCCGCAGCTGGCTAGCGCGTCTTGGAACGACGACTCGGAGCGACATCACCGCCGCGCTGGTCGGGATCGCCGGTGCATTCATTGGCTTCCACATCAGCGTCATCCTCGGTCTGCTTCCGTCGCCGCTCATGCACTTCGTCCTGGCGGCTGTCGGTGCCTTCGCGGTTTTATGGGTGTGGAGCGGACGGTGAACTGATGGACAGGTGATCCGCTGCTGGCTGAGCTTCGCCAACGCGTTGCGCTAATATGACGAAGGGCCATGCATGAAGAAAAGTGCTCCGGCAGCACTCGCGCACTCCGACGCGCTTGCGGCGGGTAGCGAAGGTGCTCGCGTATGAGCAAACGAATGCGATTAAGCGTAGCCTGTCGACGACGCACGTTCTATCTGAACGCGACGGGGCAGGTTTGAATACCTGGCGCAGACGCACTGTATTAACGGCCGATTTTCCGTTCTAATCCAATTTCTCAAGCAACCACAAGATCGGTGCCCAGGCTAACGGGCATATTCTCCGTCGCTCGTTTGTAACTGTGGGAATAAATCTCGGCCTTTCTAGGGGCGCGGTATCCCCTGCCAGCAACCAACCTCCGATCTCCAGATTGCCTTTTGTGAAGAGGCCAGTGGGAGCAACGCTCATCCAGCGGCGTCCCCTTCGAGCGCGTCCAATGCCGCGCCATTACTTGTTACGTGCGACGTGGTCGAGCAACGGTTCTTGACCAAGAAGGTGTCGACCCGTGCGATCTCCTCGAAGCCGCCAAGCCGGCGGCGCGCCGTCCCGCAAATCGAGGCATGGCGCGGACAGATGGCATGGGAGTGCAGGCCAGTTTCTTGAACTCCATTCTTAAAGGGCGACCGGCTTCGGGTTCGCCAAACCTACGGGCCCGGGCCCGTGCCGCGTACAAATATACTTCACGCAGAGCGGGACAAGAGCCGGCCAACGCCAGTATATTGTCTGGCGGGCCTCGATACGCATCGCGGAGTACCGGAGGCATTAGAAAATACAGCTCAAAAAAGCGCGCATAATAGGGAGGAGCAGCCCATGACACGTGTTCATCGGATCACCCGTCGCCAAGCGTTGAAAGTCACGGCTGGCGCTGTCGGCACGACCCTGCCGCTGGTGCATGTTCAGACCGGCGCTGCCGCTGGCAAGCTGACAATGGGCATTTGGGATCACTGGGTCCCGGCGGCCAATCCAGTGCTGAGGGGCCTAATCGACGAATGGGCCGCCAAGAGCAAGGTTGATGTAACGATCGACTTCATTCCTTCCACCGGCAACAAGATCGTGCTCACGCAGGCAGCAGAGGCGCAGGCGGGCAGCGGACACGACATTCTTGCCTTCGACCAATGGAATGCCCAGCAGTACGGCAACAAGCTGACGCCCGTGAACGACGTCATGGATGGGCTGATCAAGCAGTACGGGCCGGTCAGTAAGGCCGTGGAGTATCTCGGCAAGTCGGAGGGGAAATGGCTGGGCGTGCCGGTCGCCTGGGGTTCGGCTCCCCTGCCACCGTGCGCACGCATCTCTATGATCAAGAATTTTACGGGCGAGGATGTGACCGAGTGGTACCCGGCCAGCGACGTGAAAACCAAAGGTGCGGCCGAGTGGACGTACGAAAAGCAGCTGAAGATGGCCGAGCAATGTCACAAGGCGGGCCACCTATTCGCGTTTGGCTGTGGAGCCAACAGCACGGACGCGAACCAAACCTGGGGTGCCACGTTCGGGGCGTTTGGGGCGCATCTCGTGGACGGCAAGGGCAATGTCACCGTCGATTCGGATCCGGTCCGCGAGGCGCTCGATTATGTCAAGCGTTTCGTCCCCTACTTGCCTGCCAACACCGTCTCCTACGACGACGCGTCCAACAATAAGGCCTTTGTTGCAGGCTCGTCGGCCCTGATCTGGAACCCGCCCAGTGCCTGGGCCGTGGCCAAGCGTGATGCGCCTGCTATCGCAGCCGATACCTGGCACTTTCCAAATCCCAGGGGCAAGATGGGTCGACTTGTGCCTCATCGGCCCTATTTCTGGGGCATCTGGCAATGGGCACAGAATAAGTCGGCGGCAAAAGACCTGCTGACGTTCCTCAGCCAGCGCGACATCGTCACCAAGCTTAGCGTTCCGGCGGCGGGCTATGATATCCCGCCATTTCTGTCCATGGCGGATCTGCCGGTGTGGGCTGAAATCGAACCGCCGAAAGGCACGGTCTATAATTACCCCGTGCGCCCCCACCATGATGCCGAGTACTACATCGTCGGCTCAAGTGGACCGCCAGACCTTGGCGTACAGATCTGGAGCCGCTCCATGATCCCGGGAATGGTGGCACGCGTAGTGACCGGTTACACTGAGAAGCAGGTGATCGATTGGGCGAAAGGGGAACTCGAGGGCCTGCGTCGCTAAGGAGCCGATAGCTCATATTACGTGAACTGCGTATCGGCAACGATAACGGCCGTGAATCGTCCAGCTGTCGGTCGCCACGGTTTGACACCACACCCCTTCGATGATGCGCTTGGTATCGGCGCCGACACGACGCGCTTCGGGCAAAACTGGCCATTACCCGCCGGACATTGTCGGCCACATCGTTCCCAGTCGTGGACGGGTCGAGGATCATGTGTTGAAGCAGAGGTGTGGCGCCATGAAAGGGCCGGGCTGGCGTAATGCCGTTTCACCTCATTGAGTGCCGCGGCCATACCTGTGGCGACCACCACGCCCAATACGGTGGCAAAAAACCAAGTCCATGGAGAGATCATGACAAGGGTGGACGCTTAGGATGACGCGGCGAGACGGTCGGTTGCGCATTGCGGGCCCGCAGCGTATGCGGCATCGGCCACACTGCGATCAAGGGAGACACGTTCGCAGCCTTAACAGCGGCCGACGCTTGCTGGCTGCCACGGCGGTGCGGAGTTACGCCCACGCCCGGGCGCTTGGTCAGGGATGCCCGGGCCGATGTGCTCGTCACCAACGCGATACCGAGGCGACGCGACACACACTCACACTTGCGATTGGTCAACTCGCATCACCCACAAATGTTGCGCGGTTCCAATTTGGGCGGAGGCGTGCCAAGGCACCTTGCTAACGTTCCGACGTGGCCTAGCGGTCGAGACGTAGATCCTGGCGCGGGCGACAGGAAGGGGTCCACAGCCAATGCGGGCCTGGGAGGGAAGCCCAGGCCCGCGTGCCGGGGCGTCAGTCATTGGGGTGTCGGTTTAAACACGTAAGGCGCGTGCAACAAGTCAAGCCTCCCAAGGAAGCGGGGCGGCCAGAGCCACAACCTCGGCAAATGCGTGAGCGACGCCATCAGCGCTGCGCAAGCGACTGGCGATCCCACGGTGAAGAAGGCCTCGACGGCGAGCGGCATCGAGGCCCGAGCGGGAAATTTTTGGCACCCTTCGCAGTGGGCGCCTGGCCGTCAGCCTCACAATCTATAGCGGCGACAGGTGCAAGATGCGGGGAGACCCGTAGGCGCGCCTCGAGGTGAGACAAGCCCTAACCGTCCGCATTGCCCCCTTGAGGCGATGTTGCCGGCAATACCTGCGAATGTGACCGTCGGGCAGCCGCGGTGAATTCCGCGGGTTAGCTGGTGGGCGCCAGCAAGGCACTCACCGCGAGAGCCATCATCGTCGGTGCGATCGACGGCCAAAAAGAACAGTCAATCGCGGCTTCGAGCCCTAGACGAGCGTCGAGGCCGAGGCCGTGCTTGCTTCAACGCGCGTCGAGCCGGCGTCAGCGCCACCAAAACCAGGTGGCTCTCGGGCCGATCCCGCTCATCCGCAATCCGTCCCGGCGTTAATATGAGCAGTCCGTCGCAACAGGAAGGACGACTGCACCCAGCTGGCAAAAGCCAACAATTTGAGGAGCAAAGTGAATTTTCCGGAGCTGGCGGAGACGGAGGGATTCGAACCCTCGATACGCCTTAACAGCGTATAACGGTTTAGCAAACCGCCGCCTTCAGCCACTCGGCCACGTCTCCTTTAGACAGCGCAGGCACTTAGCACACTTGATACGGTGAACAAAGTAAGAATTGGCAGCAGCTCCGTCGGCCCCTTTTACCCCAAATCTAAGCACTGAATCGCGACCTTTGCCGCCTCTCCGATGCTCTTGCGCACGCTGCGGAAGCTTTCAGCCCAGCGTTGACGAACTCACTAGAAAGACACCGGCCCATGTATGCTCTGAGGAAGCCGCGAGGGCAGCATGAAAGCTTTAAAGCTGCTTCGATACCCCTCCCCCAAGTCGGCCTGGACCGTGCCGGGGACTACGGTTCCAAACGACATCGGCCAAGCCTCTTCACATCGTTGAGCGGCTAGCGCCGGGGCTGGCGCTGAGTTTCGCCTTTTGCAGAGGTCCTGGCATCTTTCATGAACCGCAGCAAACTCAAGTCGTTGCTTGCTCTGGACCGGACGAACCCCCGCCTTGCCCACCTCGGCGACTGGGCGCAAGCGGCGTTCTTGGCTTGCGCACGCAAAAGCGCGCCTGCTATGGTCCAGACGTGGTCGACGGGGGACCTTTGAACTTTGGTGTCTGCGGGCGTCGCTGCTAGCTAGCGCGATGGGTGCTGTCGCGTGCCCAATCGATCTCGACCTCGATCGGGCTCCCCGCTCTTCCTCCGTCGCGACCCCACTCCTCACTGTTTCAACAATCCACACCTCTGACAAATTTTGGACACCCTAATAGTCCCCAAATATGCGGGGCGGAAACTTGGGGGAAGCTATGATGTTTGGGCGCGTACGCGTCGCTGCTCTAGTGCGTTTGCCCGCCACCGCGCTTGCTCGTGCCTTAAAGCGCGTTGCCCTGCTGAGGGACTACAAGCTCGGCATCGACAGGCTCGCGACCCCTGCCAAAGATATCTGCCCTGTCGCGGATGCTCTCGACCGCGTCGACTTCAAAGTCGCGGGACCCAGCGCACAATTTGCTGCGCTCGGCATCCGACGCACTGTCCCGGCCAGGGAGCCCGTGACTGCATGAAGCGCGATAGCTACCAAACCAGGTGGATGGACCCGGCCGCCGGGAAGGGTGGGGTCATGCTTGGCTTCGCCGAACGGCCAATCAGGGCCTTTTACCTCAACCTTGATGAGGAAGTGGCGCGTCGCCATTCCATTGAGGATCAACTCGCCTGTATCGGGATACCAGCCGAGCGCATTGACGCCGTCGACGGCGGCAAGCCTTTGCCTCCCGAGCTCTCATATTATTTCGACGCCAAGCACGTGATGGATGTGGGCGCCTTGGGCTGCTATGCCAGCCACATCAAGGCCTGGCGGCAGATCACGCGCAAAGCCCTGCCACATGCCCTCGTGCTCGAGGACGATGCAATTCTTCCGCCCGGTCTATCAGGCCTGCTGTCTGATATTATCGCCACGCTCCCGAAGGGATGGGACATGGTTCACCTGGGCACCGAGCCCGATCGCGCCGTGTGTGAAATCGCCAAGGTCGGTCGCCGGAAGATCGTGCAATTCTCGCGCGTGCCGCCGGGCGCGGTCGGCTATTTGATTTCTCGAGCTGGCGCCCAAAAACTCCTGCAGGCCAAGCCGCGAGTGTGGCCTATTGATACGGACACCCGGCGCCCGTGGGTGTTTAAGCTAGACGTGTATGGCGTGGTGGCGCCGCCGATAAGACACAACTGGTTGATGCCTTCGACGATTCGGGCGCGCGGGGGCAAGCGACGCACGCCTCGCCGCGGACTGCGTGCGGTTTTCCGCAACCCGATCCGAAATCTAGCTGCCTTACGTTTCAACTGGCGGCGGCTTGGTCCGCTCTGGTGGTGGCGCTGCCTGATCGCCAACAGCGCCCGCAAGCTGCGCAGCGCCATAGCCTCGGCTTCAGGACTGATACGCCGAGACGCACCGCGCATGCTGCACCGACGCCAAGCCTGAAGACCCGCCACATTAAGCGGCAACGGCCGAAACCATCATCGTCCCTACTGAAACCGGTTGGGCGAGATGGGCTCTTGCGGGCGCCCGCGCGTCTTTCACCCAAGTTCTCGCCAACGCTGCGGCCCTGCACCGGCGACAGGCGCGGGCACGCAGCAAAAGCCATCGTCACAGGTCATTCGCTTGCGAGGTAACCTAGGCGCCCGCCATGCCGCGCTTGAGGAGCCGGCGCCGATCCTCAAGAACATGCTGGGCTCGATCGGCCCATCTGCGGCAAGCTTGGCAGCGATTTGCCCACGCTCTGCGGGTCGAAAATCAGCGAGAAGGTCAACAACACCCATGGATCTGCCGCCGTCACTGTCTTTGGGCAATCCAGAAAGTACGCCGCAAATTGCGACATGCGATGCAGCGCGCCTTGGTCGGGAAAAAGGGCACAGCGTCAGGATCGGCGGGACTAAACTGTCGACGTCGGCGCCAGCCGTGGGAACCTAACAGCTTTCGCGGCTGATCGCGTGGCACTCGCCACTGCACCGCAATCGGGTTGACCCTTTAGGCGGGTACTTGGCGAGCCAATCATTGCGTGGCGAAAAACTCTCGAGCGGTGGCGGCGATGGTTGCCGTCGCAAGGACATGCCGGCACTGCCCATGCCTTCCGCCCCCCTTTACCCTCCCGTGCCCAAAAGCCACGGCGGTTTCCCAATCAAGGCCAAACGGCAACCATTTCTTAGCCCTCTTCCAGCTCGCCAGTAGTGTCTGCGGTTGCGACATGCGAGGGCATGGCGCCACGACGGGGCCGGCTGCCCGAGGGAAACCATGCGCAACGCTGGAATGGCAACTTTCCTGGTGCTCTTCACCGTGCTGGCGGCTCGGCCGGGACAGGCGGAGGAGGCTTGCGCCAACACCCTTGGCGTTTCCCGCACCATAGAAATTGATGCAAAAGGCGGGCCCTGGTTTGGCACACCCCAAGGCGATCCCAATTTCCTCGCCCCGGGCGAGGTCGTACTGACCTTTGACGATGGTCCCTCGCCACGCTCAACGCGGCCCATTCTCGCCGCCTTGGCCGCCGAGTGCACCAAGGCAACCTTCTTCGTCCTTGGCGAAATGGCGATTGCAAATCCAGACATCATCCGCGAAATCGATGCGCAAGGACACACGATCGGAACCCACACCTGGTCGCATCCCAACCTGAAGCGGCTATCGGATGAAAAGATGAAAGCGCAGATCGAGTCGGCGTTTAACGCCGTCGAGACCGGCGCCGGCCACCCGATCGCGCCCTTCTTCCGCTATCCCTATTTGAGCTACACCCAAGCCAGCGCCGCCTATTTGCAAAGCCGAAACATCGCGCAATTTGCCATCGACATCGACTCATTTGACTGGCGCACGCGCAACCCGCAAAGCGTCATCCGACGGGTGGAGGCGAGCCTCAACCGGCACGGGCGCGGGATCATTCTCTTGCACGACATCCATCCCTCGACGGCGGCCGCCGTGCCCGGGCTGCTCGCGCTCCTCAAAGCCAAGGGCTTCAAGGTCGTGCACCTGCAGCCCAAGTCCAGCCTCGAAACGCTCGCAACCTATCCGGCGCCGAGCAGCACCGAGCCGCGCTACACCACCGCTAGCCGACGCCGGCTGGTGGCGCACTCCACGCCAGCCAAGCCCTGGCTGACGAGTTGGAAATGGCCGACCTGGTAAGCTGGTGACAAGACCTGATGACAAGTAACGGGCCCCGCCCGAGTCCACGCCCCGTGCGCCCTAACGGCAGCAACAGGCGCTAGCTGCCCCTGGCGTGGTCCCACAAAATTACGTCGCGCTGACGCTCCTTGAGGCGCAGCGTCAAGCGCGCCTCTTCCAGGAGCGTGGTCGCATCCTCGATCGGCTCGCCGCTGCGCACCAGCTCGGCCGCCTTGGCTTCCTGCGCTTCAAGCTGCTCCCGGCTCTCGACCACGTGCCGATTGGCTTGTCTGAGTTTTTCAAAGTTGTCGAACATGAGCTTAGAACGTCGATGCCTGCGCTGCCGGGATGGCACGCTCAGCCGAGCGTCCGGGCACGACGGATGCCACCCCAAAACATAACGGCGCGCAATATCGATTGGTTCCTGCTGGCAACCCGCTCCAGAAAACAAAACCCACCCCTGCTGCAAGCAACGCCCAAGCCTTGCGGGGTCGGGGGCCTTTCTTTTGGCGCCACGGGTTGCTTCCAAGCGCGGTCTTCTTCCCAAAAGGGCGACGGAGCGGAGCCCACGAATTTTTAGTGATCGACGCGCCCCGGGCCGCTGCGTGGCAAGCGCAAGCATTCGCCCCTTCACTTGGCTCCACAGCCAAGGCTCCACGCCGGGCTCCGACTGAGCCACGGCACTGCCGCACGCGCCGACGGCCATGGAACTCGACGCGGCGGGGCCGAGTTAAACAATCGTCCCGAACACGGGATTGCTTCCCCTCACGGGGCCTAGGTCCGTCCCTCCCCCCAAATCCCCCCGACCTAGGCCCCATTCTACGTTTCGGTTTAAAGGTCTCGATGCGCCACCGCGGCGCGCTTGCCATTGTGACAGCGCCACGACGGCGATCTCCACCGCCTGCGCCCGCCAAGCGACTCGCCTGGGTCCGCTCACGCTTAACGTCGTTTCTAAGGCGCATCCTGCGAAGCCTCCGTGTACGTGATAGTGCAACGAAGGCGTTGGCTGTTGCGCTCAAGGTTACGGGTTTTACCTGATGTCGGGATGGATTGATCCAAGCGCATCGTTGTGCCGTGACCATCGACGCCCTGGACCGAACTCATGCAACGCACAGCCGTGAGCCCAGCTCCGAACGGCTCACTTGTCGATCTCCATACCCGGTTGATCGATTTCACCAACGCTGTTGCCAACTTGGGCAAAGCAAAAGACGTGCTCGATGCCCTACACACGGTCTCCACAGCCTGCCTGCCGCTGAACGTGCTGGGAGCAGCCCGCTTGCCCGTCAGGGCCAACGACCTTGCCTCCGTGCAACTCGGAAAATCCGCCTTCCTGCACGACAGCGTTCCGGGGGGATGGTGGAACGAATATACGACGCTCGCGAAAAGCAACTTTGCGCCCGCCATCTTCCTCGCACGGTCCAGTCTTGCCTCGTTCACGTGGACGGAAACGACCAAGATGCTGGAGCCGATCGGCGTTGATCGCTGGTCCGTCGAGTTGGGGCTCAAATACGGCATGCGCGACGGGCTGACCTATGCGGTTGGCGGGCGCTGGGTGGTCGGTTTCTGGTCGGCGCGCGACCTCTCACGCATTCTCACTCACCCGGCACGGGTCATAATTTGTGCGGCGGCAAGCCTAGCCGCCCTGCGCCTCGAGCAATTGACCGGACCGGATGCCAACCGCATTGGCTCGCGACCCCATCTGACCCCACGGGAAGTGGCCGTGTTGCGCATGGTTTCGATGGGTCGTCAGTCCGCAGATATTGCGCGGGCGCTAGGGTTGGGGGCCGAAACCGTGCGCAGCCATATGAAAAAGGCCCAGGCCAAATTGGGTGCCCACAACAGGACCCAGGCTGCCTGCCAAGCCCTGCGCCAGAATTTGATACCTTGAGCTCCCAGCCAGAGAGCCAAGTCGTCCAAAAGTCGAGAGATTTCAGAAAGAAGGCAGCGACTTGCCGCAGCCTGGAGGCGCTCACAGGCGCGTACGTTGGTCTTACGCCGATCTCGGCCCAACGTCCGTAGACGCTGCGAGCCCAAGTGTTACAACGGTCCGGTAGAGTAAGTGCCCACAGGCAGGCAACATGCCGGACGCAGACGACCCCAGGGACGCTAGGCAAGCCCCGGATCTGATCAATGCCTTGTGTACCGCCGTGGCCCTGCTCGCCGCCTGCGGTTTGGTGTGGGTCGCCCTCACTTGGGAGCCAATGCGCTAGCCGCCCTCCCGAGGGCGGCAGAGCGGTTTTGCTGCCTATGCCCCCGGGCGTTTGACGGCCATCCCCGGTCAAGGCTTGGCACCTAGAGGCTAGCTCCGGCCCCCTTTCCGCCGCCATTTGCCCCCTTGCGCCATGGGCTCCTGCGGCATGGGCCGCGCCGGCGATCACATCAGTGGCCACGGGCTCATAACTTGTCCAACAGGCCTGAGCCTCAGATGGCCGGCTCACCTGACCTGCTTACATGACAAGATCACATCGCCAGAAAGCCGCCATCGACGGGAAGTTCCACACCGGTAATGTAGGAGGCCTCCTCGGACGCCAGGAAAAGGTTGGCGTAAGCCACCTCCTCGACGCGACCATCGCGCCCCATTGGTACCGCCTTCAGCATGCCGGCCCGCACCTTGGGATCGGCGGACAGAATCGAGGTGCGCATCGGCGGTAGCAGGCCCGGATGCACCGAGTTGACCCGAATGCCATCCTTGGCGAACTGCACAGCCGCGGCCTTGGTCATGGTGCGCACCGCGCCTTTGGCGGCGTTGTAGCCCATGTGCACAAATGTCTGACCGGTGACGCCCGAGATCGAGGAGATATTGACGATCGCCCCCGTCTTGGCCTTCTGCATCACGGGAATGACCGCGCGCATGCCAAGAAATACGCCCTTGGCATTGATGCTCATCTGCCGGTCCCAGGTCGCCATGCTGAGGCGGTCGGGATCGCTGCCACTGACACCGGCGTTGTTGATGAGAATGTCGATGGCGCCGTAGGCCGCCAGCGTCCCGGCGACGACGGCGTCCCAGTCGGCCTCGCTCGCCACGTCGTGACGCGAAAAGCGGGCCTCGCCAGCAGCCGCGGTGATCGAACCGGTGACCTCATGGCCCTCGGTTTCCAGGACGTCGCTGAGGATCACCTTTGCTCCCTCGCGCGCAAACAGGCGCGCCGTGGCCGCGCCCATGCCGGAGGCCGCGCCGGTGACGATGGCGACTTTGTTTGCAAGACGCATGCTGTTTCTCCCTCCCGGTGAACGATCGAGCGGACCTGAGCCCCAATCGTGGGCCACGCCTGCCTTAAGCGCAAGCGCACTTGGCGTGCCCCCCTTTGGCTTGCAGGCCCCTTGGCTTGCAGGTCCATTGGCCGGCAGTGCCGCTTGGCTCGCACTGCCTGCGTGTGGCCGGCCGGCGATCGAGCCGCTAGTATCGGTCGGCAGGCACGAGGAGGACCTTGATGGCGAGGAAAGCCAACGCTGGGACCGACGGCTTTAGGCGCGCGGCGCTGCCCAAACGGTTCTGCAACCTCGATCGGTTGCTGTTCGCTCTGAAGCAACGCGGGCTCGACGGCATCGTCGCCACCCTTCCCTATAACGTCTTCTATCTGTCGGGCTTCAATGGGGTGGCACACAAAGCCGACGAGCCAAGGCCCTACGCCCTCGTTCTCTCCCGGCACGCCCCCGACAATCCCATCCTGATCATCGCCGACTACTACCTTGCCACCTTCCTGATGCAGCCGACCTGGGTGGAGGACATTCGACCGTTTCGTGCCGTGATGATGCCGCTCGATCTGCCGCCGAAGCCAACCGATATCGATCGCTTTATTCCACCCGCCCATGCCAGCACCCCCTTCATCGAACGGGCGCGCGGGCACTACGCTTTCGACATGGCCAAAGCCCTGCGCGGTGCCCTGGCCGACCTCAGGCTCGATCGTGGCAGGGTGGCGTTCGACGACATGGGGGCGGGTTTACGGCTGGCGCCGGACAAGGTGACGGTGGTCGACGGCTACGATCCCTTGATGTTCGCGCGTGCCGTGAAGACCGACGCTGAGCTCGCGCTGCTCGAACGCTCGACACGGTTGAACGAGGCGGCGATCCGCCGCACGGTGGCGGCGTGGGACGAAGGCGCCACTTGGCGCGATCTCAATAGGGCCTACGCCAGCGCGGTGATCGAGCTCGGCGGTTTCGTACGCGATCCCGCCGGCATGGTCTGGGGCCATCCGCGCGGCGCCGATGCAACGCTGATGCTAGCAACGGGCCTGGAGGACGACGAAGTCACCCCTGGCACCCACGTCATGTTCGATTGCCACGGCACGCTTGATCTTTACTGTTGGGACGGGGGCAAGACCTGGGTGGTGGACGGTGAGCCCGAGGCCGGGGCAAAACGGTTCGCCGAGGCGACCGCGCGGGTCGGCGAGGCCTTGCTCGCGGCCATGCGGCCGGGCCGCAAAATCAGCGAGCTGCAAGCGCGTGCCCGCGATGTCTATCGCCAGGCGGGCGTAGCCGATGCGGACGCGGCCGTGATCTTCTTTCACGGTCTTGGCTTGTCGCACATGGACATCGAGCAGACGCTTGCGGACGGCAGGCCGAACGCCGACTGGGTGCTGGAGGAAAACATGGTGGCGCCCGTGCACCTGCTTTATCCCGGCGGCCAGCATGAGCGCATCTGGCTCGAGGAGGTGGTGCACATCACGGGGGACGGTGGACGGCCGCTGTTCTCCTGGGGATTTGAGCCACTGACGGGACGGTGAAACTTATGAGCGCGATGACCAAAGGCGCAGACGGCACCTATGCCACGACCTGTTGGGAGTGCTCGACCTGCTGCGGGGCGCTCGCCACCGTGCGCGACGGCCGCGTGGTCGAGTTCGCACCCAACCGCGACCATCCCTACTCGAAGGGTCAGTTCTGCATCAAAGGCATGCGCGGTGCCCCGGGCATAACCTACGGCGACAAGCGGCTGCTTTATCCCATGCGCCGGTCCGGCGCACGCGGGCAGGGCGCGTGGGCGCGCATATCCTGGGAGGAAGCCCTAACCGAAATGGCGGAGCGGCTGGCGACGGTGCGGCAAAAATACGGGGCCGAAGCCATCGTCGGGGCGACCAGCGGCGCCTACTTCAGTCGCAGCCTGATTCTGGCCCTGACCTTGCGCTCGATCGGCTCGCCAAACTGGATGATCAACCAGGATCTGTGCGGTGGCTGCCGCGCCGTCAGCGCGCGGCTGACGGGCCTCAATATTACGCGCGGGGAGGACATCGACAAGACACGCTGCGCGCTCATAGTTGGGCGCAACCCAAGCATTGCCGACCCGGTGGAATGGGCCGCACTGAAGGCGGCAAAAAAGCGCGGCGCCCGCCTCATCGTTATTGATCCCAAGCGAACGCAGGCGGCACAGCTGGCCGACCTTTGGCTGCAACCTCAGGTCGGTACCGATGCGGCCCTGGCGCTGGCGATGACGCACGTGTTGATTAGCGAGAACCTTTACGACCAAACGTTCGTGCGCCGCTGGTGCCACGGTTTCGAGGCGCTGGCCGCGCGCGCGGCACGGTTCGCCCCGGCGGTGGCGCAGGAAATGACCGGGGTGGCGGCCGACCAGATCGTCGCGGCGGCCCGGATGTATGCGGACGGTCCGTCGACTTTCGTCAGCGGGCATGGCATCGACGCCTTCAGCGCCGGCGTGCAGACATTTCGCGCCTACCACTGTCTCGTGGCGATCAGCGGTAATGTCGACCGGCGCGGCGGCAACCTGCGGCTGCGAACACCCAAAGGCTTCCGCAGCTACGGCGATCTGCTGCACATGCCCCAATTCCGCCTCGACGAGGCGACCGAAAAGCGAACGATCGGTGCCGACAAGTTTCCGCTGTGGGCAGGCCCAAAGGGCTGGCAGACGGCCTGCCACAATCCGTCCGTGATCGAGGCCATGCTCACGGGCAAGCCCTACCCCGTGCGCGCGCTCTATGCCAGCGGAGTGAACATTCTCGTCACCTATCCGAACACGCGGCGCACCATCGAGGCGCTGCGCTCACTCGACTTCGTGGCGGTAGCGGGACACACCATGACGCCAACCGCCGAACACGCCGACATCGTCCTGCCGAAGACGACGACGCTGGAGGAGGAAGAGGTATCCTTCATGCCGTCGGGACCGACGGTGTTGTTCACGCGCGCGCTCGCCGCACCGCAAGGCGAGGCGCGCTGCGAGATCGACATCGCCCTGCCCCTGCTCGAGAAGCTGGCCGACCGGCAGGCGATCACCCGGCAGTTGTTGCCGTGGCGCTCGCAGCGCGAATTCAACGCCTATCTGTTGGGAGACTCCGGTATCGACATCGAGGAGCTGGAGCGGACCGGCTACAAGCAGGTCAGCGCCGAGCCGGTCACGCCAGCAGCGCGGCCGTTCGCCACGCCTACCGGCAAGGTCGAGCTGTTTTCGCCCGTGCTCGAGGAGCTGGGGCTCGATCCGCTGCCGAACTTTACGGCGCCCAGCCGCAGCCGCCTGCCAGCCGCTATCGCGCAAGCCTATCCTCTGCTGCTGGTCACCGGTGATCGGGAAAAAAGCTATCACCACTCGCGCTTCCGCGAGCAGACCTGGGCGCAGAAGGTATCACCCGATCCGCGGCTTACCATGCACCCCGAGACGGCGCGCGCCCTGGGGCTCGACGACGGCGCTTGGGTCAATCTCGAAGTGGCGCGCGGCAAGGGGGCGTGCCGGCTGCGGCTCAAGCTCTCGGATGCGACGCCGGTGGGCGTGGTCAACACGGGCATGGGATGGTGGGCGCCCTCGGGTCCGGCGCCCGAGCGCGGCGCCCTCGACATCAATATCAACGCCGCGCTCGATTATGACGGACCGTACGATCCCGTTTCGGGCTCCAGCGATATTCGCGGCTTGGCCTGCCGCGTAACCGCGATCGGCGCTTAGCGCAAAAGGGCGCCGCGCGAGGCGGCGCCCTTGCAAGCTGCCGACGCTTCGGCCGCCCTTAGGCGGGCTCGCGCCCCTCAGGCCTTGACGGGCTCGAAGGCGTAGCCGTTGCCGTCTTTGGAAATTGTGCCGACATTGGGGAAGCCGAAGTGATAGCCGGCGATCGTGGCCTTCTCGGCAATGACGCGATCGAAGAAGGCACGTCGCGTGGCCTCTGCCTTGGGCCCATCCATATCGAACATCGAATGCCAGCCCGGGTTCTTGACGAACAGGTGGTGCAGACCCGTTACATCGCTTTGGATGAACAGCTGCTGCCCGCCGGAGGCAACCAGGAACGACATGTGCCCGGGCGTGTGACCCGGCGTGGCGATGGCGCGCACCCCGGGCGCCAGCTCGGCCCCATCATTGTACTGGCTGACGTTCTTCCAATTCGGGAAGGTCGCCTGCAGACGGCGCGGCACGGCGCGCGCCGGCTCCGGCAATTTTTCGATCAGGGCCGGGTCGGTCCAAAACCTGTATTCGTCCTCGGGCATCAGGATCGCCGCGTTGGCATAGATCTGTTCGCTCGTTTCCTTGGCCCATAGCCCGGAGATATGGTCGGCATGGAAATGCGAAATGACCACGGTATCCACCTTGGCGGGATCGAGGCCCGCCGCCTTCATGTTCTCGGCGAGCTTGCCGACCGTCGCGGCGCCATTGGCGCCAAAGCCCGTGTCAAACAGCACGACCTTACCGCCGCTGCGAATGGCCGTGGGCGTGAAGGTGTTGGTGAACCTGTCAGGACCGACGCCGGCGGCAACCAGCGCCTTCTTGACCTCGTCCAGCGGCGCGTTCTTGACATAGCCCTCAACGCCACGCTCGGCGCCCCCATCATGCAGGCTGAAAACCTCGATGTCGCCGACCTTGTATTTGAGGCTGTCGGCGGCGCGCTGGGCGTGCGCGGCTCCGATGAAGGCAACGGGGCCCTTGAGGCCGAACACCAAGCCGGCACCAGCGCCGGCGAGCACGAGGTCGCGCCGCGAGACTTCAAACATGTGTTCCTCCTGGAATGGCCCACGTCCTGGGGGCCGTCGCTTCGACGGATGTTCCCGCTCTTTCCTTATACACCCGAACTCGCAGGGAACGTGACAACCCCACCAGATCACGGCAAAGTTATGCGGCCCAAGCGCACGAAAAACCCCGTCAAGCGGCACCCATTGTTGGGCGGCGCTGCCCGGTCGAGCCGCCGAACACGGCACGAGGATCACGAAAATGCGGAGCGCAGTTGCCGTCGCCAACCCTGCCGCACAGCGCGAGCGTGCTAAGCGGCTGACCTCGTTTGTGGCATAGGCTCCTGGTCGGCACGGGCAAAACTCCGCGCAAACGTTTTGCACGGCCTCTTCCCTTGTTAATCACGCCCCAATCGCTACGATTACGGCCAGAGCTAGCGAGAGCAAGGGCGAGAGATCGTATGGACGACAGATACCTGAAGACCGGCATTTTCCTGGCCCCATTCCATCCCCTGAGCGAGCATCCGCTGCTCTGCCTCGAACGCGACATGGAGCTCCTCGTCCATCTCGACCGGCTCAACTACTCGGAAGCCTGGATCGGCGAGCACCACTCGGGTGGCTTCGAAATCATCGCCTGCCCGGAAATGTTCATTGCCGCCGCCGCCGAGCGCACGCGCCACATTCGGCTGGGCACCGGCGTCGTCTCGCTGCCCTACCATAATCCCTTCACCGTGGCCGGTCGCATGATGCAGCTCGACTACATGACGCGCGGGCGCGCCATGTTCGGCGTCGGGCCCGGCTCGCTGGTCTACGATGCCGTCAAGATGGGCCTCAAGCCGGAGGACCAGCGCCGCAAGCTCGATGAATCGCTCGACGTCATCATGGAATTGATGCAAGGCCGCCTGGTCAGCAAAAAAACCGACTGGTTCGACCTGGTCGAGGCACGCCTGCAGCTTGCGCCCTATTCACAGCCCATGATGGAAATGGCGGTAGCCTCCTCGCGCTCACCGACCGGGGCCCTCGCCGCCGGCAAGCACGGCATCGGCATGCTTTCCATCGGCGGCACGTCGGACGATGCACTCAAGGCGCACGCCAGCAACTGGGGCGTTTACGAGGAGGCCGCGCGCGCCCATGGCAAGACGGCGGATCGACGCAAATGGCGCATTGTGACGTTCGCGCATGTGGCCGAGACGCGCGAGCAGGCGCGCCGCGATGTGAAATTCGGTCTCGACGCCTTTCGGCGCTACTTTACGGAAGTCGCCACCTTTCCCATCATCCCGCCCGACATCACGGGGGATCCGGCCGACTATCTGATCGAGTCGGGGCTCGCCGCCATCGGCACGCCGGAGGACTGCGTTCGCCACTTCGAACGGCTGTGGAAGGGCTCGAACGGCGGCTTCGGCGGCGTGCTGCTGTTGGCCCACAACTGGGCCGACTGGCCGGCAACCCAGAAAAGCTACGAACTGATGGCGCGCTTCGTGCACCCACACGTCCAGCGCAACGCCAATGCCCTGCGCGAGACAAGCTACGCCGACGCCGCCACCAAGTTCGCAACAGCGGGCCAGCAAAGCCGCGCCGCCGTGCAGGCGGCGATCGACAGGTACCAGGCGCGGAAGGGTTGACGGCATCCCGTTGCGCACGCCTGCGGGCGTGGCCTTTGCCGCGGCCGGCAGCGCATCTGGGTTTGGCCGAGCCCCATGGCATTTGTCCTTGAGGCCGTCGGCGCGCGGGTTGTGCTCGGGCCGCGCCGCCCCCCCGGGCGCACGCTGGCCCGCCTTCAAAGCAGGTCCGCCAGCATGCGGGCCGCCCGCGCGGCACCGTCCGCCTCGACGGGCCTATAGGCGAGGGGCGTGGCGATGGCCGCCAGCATCGCTTGCGCAATCCGCTCCGGCGTTGCCGTCTTAAAGTCCATGCGCGTTCCCGCCTGGTAGCGATCGAGACGGTGCGCAACGTGGAAGGTCTGCTCGAAGTGGTTCTTGAGGGGAAAGTACAGGAAAGGGGTGCGAGCCGCGGTGAGCTCCATACACGTGCTGAGCCCACCCTGCACAATGGCAAGGTCGCAGGCTGCAAGGTGCCGGTCGAGGTCGGGCACGAAGGCGCGCACCTCCACGCCCTTCGGCGCCCTGAGCGAAAGGGGATCGATGCGGGGCCCCGCCACCAGGATCAGACGCAGCTCCGGCAGCTGGCGGCGGACGAGCGGGTAGCTCTGGATGATGCGCTCAATGAGATGCGACCCGACGGCCGAGCCTCCAACGGTGACAATACACACCCGCTCATCGGCCCGATAGCCCAGCGCTTGGCGCAGCCCGGCACGGTTGGCGAAGCCCTGCGGATGCTCTCCGATAATATAACCCGCAAAATCGAAGTGCTTGGGTACCCAGTCGCGCATCGCCGGCAGGTCCTTGCCAAACGACATCGGGATGATGTCCTCGGGGGTGCCGACAAAAATGGCGCGATCGCGCACGCTCGGATGCCGCTCGACGTGACCGATCATCTCGGCGTTGTAGTCCGCCGTGAGAAAGGCTTCGTGCTCGCCATTGTCCGGCATGGGTAAATAGCCGACGAAGTCCGTGAACCAGGCGAACTTGGTTCGCTTCAGCTCGGGGTGCTCGTGCCAGTAGTGATCGACATCCCAGGCCTCGTCGGCGATGACGAGGTCGTAGTCGCCCGCGTCCACGGCATCCTGAAAAATCATGAAGTTGTTGATTAGCACCTCGTCCATGCGCCGGATGGCCTCAAAGGCGTTGAGTTCGTGCTCACCGGCCTCGAGTTCGATGTGGCGCGACTCGCTGGCGAGCCGTGCGCTGATGGGATGGATGCGTTCGCCGCTGGCGGCCAGGAGGCGCGTCACGGGATCTTGTGCCAGCCAGTCGATTTTCAAATTGGGCTTGAGCGCGCGCAAGGCGCGGGCAATGGCGATATCGCGCCTGCCATGTCCGAGCCCAATGGGCGAGGAAAGATAAAGCGCCCGCTCGCCCTGGCTTTTTGCCGGCGCGCGCCGCCTCGGCGCGGCGATGCCGAGCCTCCGATCGAGAAAGTCGACGATCAGGGCGTTGCACTTGGCGGGATAGCGGCCCAAGGCATTGTGACCGCCGCCGGGGATCGTCACCAGCTCCGCACCGGTGAGCGCGGCCACGGCTTCAGCCCGTGCATAGGGCTGGATTTGATCATTATCGCCGTGGATCATCAGGACCGGACAGGTAATCTTGCGGTACATGGCTTGGGAGACGTCAAACCGGGGCGCCATGGCGCGCGCCTCCACGGTTTTCACCAGCACCGGCCCGGCGGTGTCTTTCGCCCACTCCAAACCGTCCTCGATCTGCTTGGTCGAATGCGGCTCGGAGTAGATGTTGCGAACGAAGTGCTCGGCGAAGTCCGCGTAGTTCGTCAGCCAATGCTGACGATTGTATTTATTCCAGCCTTGGAAATCCTGGCGCTGGCTTAAGAAGTGCTCGGGCGCCATATACGGATAGCCGGGGCCGATCAGCGCCGAAGTCCCAGCCAGCACCAGCGCGCTCACGCGCTCGCCGTAGTGCGCCGCCAGCACGCAGGCGTGCATGCCGCCAAGCGACAGGCCGACCAGCACGGCCCGGCGCGTATCGGTGGCATCCATGACCGCCAGCGCATCGTCGATCGCGTTGTCCAATGCATAGGCCGCCACCTCGGCCGGACGGGCCGATTTGCCATTGCCGCGCGCGTCGAAGGCAATGCAGCGGAAACGCTCGCTGAAATAAGGCAATTGCGCCTTGTAGACGCGCGAATGGACGATGCTCCACGGCGGCAGGAACAGCAGGGTCGTCGGGCCCTCGCCATAGACTTCGTAGTAGAGCTCAACGCCGTCGCGGTCGATGAAGCTCGTCGTATCGGGCAGCTTGGCGCGCACCAGCTCACCTCTTGGGTAAAGTGCCCTCGGCAATGCGAATGAGGTCGCCCAAGCGCCGCAAGCCGTCGCGCAGGGGAGCGCCCTTCTTCTCGATGCCGAGCAAATACAGGCTCTCCGCGCCGATGAAGGCGTTGGCGATCAGGGCGGCGAGCTCATCGGCGGTAAATGGCCCGAGGCCGCCCAACTCGCGCTCGGCCTTGCGCGCAACCTCACCGATCAGGTTGATCCAGCCCATGATGCCGCTGCGGATGACCTTGGCCACCTCGGCATCGGCCCAGCTCGCGGCAATCAGCTCCTGCAGGACCCGCACATAGCCCGAGGCGATGTCATCATCGAGGTACGCGCAGGCGCGGTCCCATTGCTCGGAGAGCTTCAGGCCGGCATCGCCGAACATGGCATTTTGGCGATCGAGCAGTTGCGCATTGAGATACTCGAACAGCGCCAGCATCATTCCCTGCTTGGAGCCGAAGTGGTAGTGGATCTGGCTCAGCGGGACGCCGGCGGCCGCGGCCACATCGCGGGTGGACAAGCCGGCATAGCCGTTCTGGCGCAATACCTTCTTGGCCGCCTCGAGCAGGCTCGTGCTGGTTTCGAGCTTCTTTGCCAAAGGGCGCGCCATCACCAACCTTTCTCGCCAAAGTCGATCCCGCACCCGGGTCATGGGCCCCGCCTCAACGGCGCCGAAGCTCCGAAGGTGGGACGAGCTCGACGCCAAGCTTGCGACCCGGCAGCGGCAGCAGCATCCCCACCTCCTGACGATAGCGCCGATATTGCGCACCGAACAAGGCGATCAAGTCGTGCTCCTCCAGATAAATGCCAATTAAAATGTAGGCCGTGGTGGCGAGCGAGAACATGAGATGCCCGACGCTCATGGACGGTGTCGCCCAGAAGGCCAGCAAGAAGCCCAAATAGATTGGGTGGCGTACCACTTTGTAGAGGAGCGGCGTTCTGAACACGGGCGGCGGCAGCGCCCGCCGGCGCAGCCGAGCATAGACCTGCTGCAGCCCGAACAGTTCGAAATGATTGATCAGAAACGTCGACAGCAGCACGCTGCCCCAGCCAATCCAGAAGGTTGCCGCAAGCAACGCGGCCGGCAGCGGCTCGCTCACCAACCACACGGATTGGGGTAGCGGCCGCCACTGCCAGTAAAGAAGCAAGAGCGCCAGGCTCGCCAGCAGCACATAGGTTGAGCGCTCGATCGCCTGTGGCACCAGGCGTGTCCACCAGGCTTTGAATTGGGGCCGGGCCATGACGCTGTGCTGAATGGCAAACAGCGCTAGGCAGGCTGCATTGACGATCAGGGCAGTGGCGACCGACCCCGCCTCACCGCTGTCGATGCTCTTTGGCACCGGCAGATTGCCGACAAAGGCAATGGCGTAGAGGAAGGTGCCGAGGAAAATCAGGTAAGCGATCGCACCATAGAGCAGCGAAAGAACGCCAGCCATCTTGCTCTCCTTGCCGCGAATGAACCTCAAGTTATTAATTCGGTCGACCGACCGACACTGATAGGGATATTTCGGTCGCTCGACCGAGTCAAGCGCGAAGTCGTGCCAGATGGGGTCCTGCGCCCGGGGCCGGCGGGCGCGGACGTGGGCGGGCTTGCCTCGGCGCTGCGGGCGCCGCCCGGCATCGCCCCCGGCGGCCTCGGCCGGCTTTCAGGGTTAGCCCCGATGTCGCCGCCGCCGCCGCGCGTCGTAGCGTGGAAGCGCTGCAGCCCGGCACGATCGCTGGGCAGGTTTGCCCTAGCCCCGTCGCCCGGTCGGGCAACCGCGCGACGCCGCGGCAGACAACCCCGAGGAGCGGCCCATGGCCCAGCGCATGTCACAGGCGGCAATCGAGGCAGGGATCGCCGACACCGAGCGCCAAGTGCGCGATGGCTTGCTGCGGGCGCAGCGGCAGATCGCCGAGCATTGGCTTGGCTATCTTGTCCTCGGCTGTGTGCTGGTGCTGGCGGGCCTGGCGGCCATCGCCTTTCCCGTGCTGTCGACCATCGCCACCAAGGTCGCGCTCGGCTGGATCTTCGTTGTCTCGGGCGCGGCCATCATTCTGCATGCCTTCTCCGCCGGAGAGTGGCGGGGCTTTTTCTGGAACCTGACGATCGGGCTCCTGCACCTGAGCGTCGGCGGCTATCTGGCGCTGCTACCGCTCAGCGGCATCGTCACCCTCACGGTGCTGATCGCGGCCCTCTTCATCGCCGACGGCATCCTGGAATTGGGTATGGCGCTCGGGCTTAGGCCGCACAACGGCTGGGCTTGCGTGCTGGTGAGCGGGCTTGTGGCCATCGCCGCCGGCGTCTTGATCGCCCTCAAGCTGCCCGATTCGGCAACCTTTAGCATCGGCCTGCTGATCGGCATCAAAATGCTGTTTGCCGGCTGGTCCTTTATTGTCTTGGCCATGAGCGGCCCCCGACCAGCGCCCGCCACCAGCCTGCGCGCGGCGTGATAAAGGTCAGCCTGCAAACTAAGCGCCGCTACTGCTTGCTTGCGTCCGGGACGGCGCGCAGCGCCTCCGCGGTCAGACGCAACTTGATCTTGTCGGCAAGCTGCTCGAAGGAGTTGGCATCGATGCTGATGGTGCGTCCGCCGACGCCGAGGAAGTGGCCGATGTCGATCTGCAGCGCTTGCACCTTGCCATCGCCATCCCTGACCACCTCGACGACCCGGCCGACGTCCTCGTTATCGGAACTCAGCACCGGCAACCCGCGCAACGCCGGCAGATTTTGTAACGTTTGTCGGACGCCGTCGACCACCGTGCGGCACGAGGATGACAGCGACGGCATCTTCTCGAGGAGGCATTGGCCTATCCGGTCGGCGTTGGCGCAGTTGGCCTCGATCTCCACCCAACAGGCATCGGTGATGCGTTCGACCCGGTCCAAGGCGCGCTCCAGGTTGCGCGAAGCCCGATACAAGGCGAACTGGCAGCGCCGGCTCAGCTGATCGTCGAAGGCCTGCATGCATAGCAAGAGCCGGCCCTCGCCGCGGCTTACCGCGCCGCAGAACCTGCCGATGTCGGCGGCGCAGCTCATCTCCACCGCATCAATGGCGCTCTGCACGCGGTCCTTGATATTTCCCTGCGCCGACAGAGGCGTCGGCAGCCACGCCGCCACCAAGGCGCCCGCAAGGATGCCTGCTGCTTTCGAGAGGCTCGTCATCGCTGATCCCTTTGCCACTGCCCTTGCCCGCACTCGACGTCATCGTAGGCGGCGGACCCTAGGGCAGATGCTCGGCGCAAATAACCGGGAGAAGCCCGCAAAAGGCGATCCGGAAACTACGTAACGCCCGAAACCGCCAACCCTGGCGGGTCAACGCCAGGGCGAGCGAAAAGCTCGGGCGAGATCGGAGGCCGCGCAAGCAGCCCGCGGCCAGCGGCGGGGTCGGCGGGCCCCGCCGCGGCGGGCTCAACGCCCCGTCAGCCCTGGTCCTTGACCCAGGCCAGAATGTGCTGGGCAACCGCGACGAGCTCGCCCTTCTGGTTCACCACTTTGATGTCGCTGCGCGAGCGGCGCTTGATCGGATCGACCTCGGTGATGGTGTAGGTGAGGGTCAGCGTGTCGCCGATGTAGACCGCACCGAGAAACCGCACCTTGTCATAGCCGAGCGACACCGCGGTCTCGTCGCCGGCGGTGCCGTGACATTTCTCGATCATCATCGAGGAGCAGGTGGAGGCGAAGCCCAACAGCAGCACGCCATGGGCGATGCGCCTGCCGTACTTCGAGCGCGCCATATACTGCTCGTTGACGTGATTGACGGCGAAGTCGCCGGTGATGCCGGCGAAAAGGTAGATGTCGGTCTCTCCCACGGTCTTGGCGAAGGTGACGCTGTCGCCGGGTTTGACGTAGAAGTTCTCTTGCATGGCGGCTGACCTTCTGTTCGCTCCCTCAGGACGCCGTGCCGGCGCTGATGATGCCCTCGTCTGCCAGCGCCCGGATTTCCGTGGTCGTGAACCCGAGCTCGGCCAACACCTCGGCCGTCTGCGCCCCCAGCGGCTGGGGCGGACGCTCAACCTCGGCACCGGCGCCGTCGTAAAGCACGGGATGGTTGACCACGGTGATCGGCGCCTTGGCCTCACCGGTGCCCGGCACGGTGAGGAGCGCACGCATGTGCTCAACCTGCGGGTCGGCGCGGATCTCCCCGTAGTCCTGCACCGGCGCATGCCAGATCTTGAGCGGCTCCATGCGCGCCACCCACTCCTTACTGGTGGCGCCCTTCAGCTTGCCGGCGATCAGCTCGGAGATCTCATCCTGCTTGGTCCAGGTATCTTTGCGGTCGTAGGCGGCAAGGCGGGGCTCGTCGATGGCAACGGCGATGTCCTTGAGCGGCGACAGCGACAGGGCAAGGTGACCATCGCTCGTCGGGTAGACGCCGTAGGGGGCCGCGTAATACCAGCCGGCCACGTGCTTGAAGGCGGAGATGTTGGGCTTGTGCGGTGAATTGAGCCAGCTCACGAGCGATTCCGCCTGCAGGTCGAGCGCCGCCTGCATCAGGCTGGCTTCGACCCGGCAACCCTGGCCGGTCTTGCCGCGTCGCACCAGGGCCGCCAACACGCCCATGGCAAACAGCGCGGCGCCGTGATGATCAACGAGCGACACCCCCACGGGCCGCGGACCCGTGCTCGCCTGGCCGGTAATCGCCATGATCCCGAACATGGCCTGGGCCAGGAGATCCTGGCCCGGCCGTGCCACATAGGGACCGTCGGAGCCGTAGCCGGTGGCGGAGGCATAAATCAGGCCGGGCTTGCGTTGCTTCAGGACCTCGTAGCCGAAGCCCAGCTTTTCCATCACCCCGGGCCGGAAGTTCTCGGCCACCACATCGGCCGTATCGATCAGCCGCAGCGCCAGCTCCTTGCCCTTCGCCGATTTGAGGTCGATGGCAATGTTGCGCTTGTTGCGATTGGCGCAAAGGTGCAGCACGCTCTGGCCGTCATGCCAAATGTCCCCGCCCGACCAGTGGCGCTGCCAAGCCCCTTGCGTACTTTCAACCGCGATCACGTCGGCCCCGAGGTCGGCAAGCGTCTGCATCGCCATCGGCCCGAGCAGGAAATGGTTGAAGCTGACGACGCGAATGCCTTGCAGAAGGTCGAGCATTTCAGGGTCTAGCTTTCCTTGCGGCCGGCGAAGCTTTGATCCGTCCACCCGAACACACTGCGCGCCTCGATCTCGGCAATATTGCTTGGCCGCGCGAACGGCTCGGGCGCCGGTTCACCGGGTCGCCGCTCGCGCCCAATCTCGGCAAAGAAGGCATCGAGCCCGCCGGGCATGAACAAGGCCAGAAAGGTTAAAGGCTCGGGCCCGGGATTGATCCACTTGTGCCGGCGGTTGTAGCCGACGAACACCGCCGAGCCCGCCTCCACCGCATGGTCCTCGCCGTCGATTTGAAAGAAGCCCTTGCCGGCAACGACGTAGGCGGCCTCGTCGTTGTCGGCATGCGTGTGCTCGCGAATAAAGCAACCCGGCGCGATCGTCTGCACGCTCAGCGAGTATTTGTGCACGCTGCCGGTGAGCTCGTCGTTGAGGAGGTTACGGGCGAAGCCGTTGGCCGGTACCGGCTGCCAATAGCTCTTGCCCTCGTCGGGGCCAAGCACCATGGCCTTGCCCAGCGGTTTCTCGGTCGATGCCACAGTCGTCCTCCAGCGCTTAATCCCCGCCGCATCCCGTGTCCTAGCCGTCGGGATGGGCCAGCATTGAGGTGGCCAAGCCAGCCCCTGTCAACTGCCGCCGCTTTCGCCCTAGTAAAGCTTGGCCCCGAAATTGCGCGCCGGATCCATATCGGGCGCCAGGCGCTGCAGCGGCCGCGCCGCCTCCCCACCCGCGCGCGGCAGGAAGGCGCCCGAGCCGGGCTTGGCTGCCAGCTTGCCGTTGCGCACGATCACCTCGCCGCGCCGCAGCACACAGTCCGGCCAGCCGGTCAGCGTGCGGCCGACATAGGGCGTATAGCCCGCGCCATCGTGCGTCACGCCGTCGGCCAGCTTGGTCGTGCGCTTGGGATCCCAAACCACGATGTCGGCGTCGGCGCCAATGGCAATCGATCCCTTGCGCGGGGCAAGGTTATAGAGCTTGGCCGGCGCCGTGGCCGTCAGCTCGACGAACTTGTTGAGCCCGAGGCGACCCTTGGAGACCATGGCGTCAAACAGCAACGGCAGGCGCAACTCAATGCCCGGCAGGCCATTGGCGATCTGCTTGAAGGTCGGCGACGGACCGGCGCTGAGTTTGCCGCTGGCGTTGAAGGCATAGGGCGCATGATCGGAGGACACCAGTTGCAAATCGCCCAGCGCCAAGCCTTGCCAGATCGCCTCCTGGTCGGTTTCGCTGCGCGGCGGCGGCGAGCACATCCACTTGGCGCCCTCGAGGCCGGGCTTGTCGAGGTCCTGGGCGGTCATGAACAGGTATTGCGGACAGGTCTCGGCGAAGACCTTGAGCCCGCGGCCGCGCGCACGGCGGATCACCTCCACGCCTTCGGCGGTGGAGACGTGGAAGATCATGATCGGTTGGTCGATGAACTCGGCAAAGGTGATCAGCCGGTTGAAGGCTTCCGCCTCGCACCCACGCGGATGCCCGACGGTGTGATACTTGGGGGCAAGATAGCCCTTTTCGACGAGACGCTTGCCCATCCATGTGATCATGCCGTGGTTCTCGGCGTGCACGCACACCAACGCTCCCGAGCCACGGGCCGCGAGCAGGATGTCGAGCAACTTCTCATCGCCGACCGCCAAGCGGTCGTAGGTCATGAACACCTTCAAGCTGCCGTGGCCCTGGGCCACCAGCGCCGGGATGTGCTCGCGGACCGTCACCTCGGTCGGGTCGGCGATAATGAGGTGAAAGGCATAATCGATGAGCGCGCCCTTTTTTGCCAAGGCCGCGTAGTCGGCAACCACCTTCTTGAGGTCCATGCCGACGTGCTGGGCGGCAAAACAAATGACGGTCGTGGTACCGCCGTAGGCCGCCGAGGCGGTGGCGCTCTCAAAAGTGTCTGAATTGACGATGCCGGCCGCCGAGAGCTGCTCGATGTGGGCGTGCGCGTCGATGCCGCCGGGAAGCACCAGCCCGCCCGTGGCATCGATTTCCGTCGCCCCCGGACCAAGCTTGCGTCCGATCGCGGCGATGCTGCCGTCGGTGATGCCGATGTCGGCGAAAAAGTCATCGACCGCCGTCGCGACGCGGCCTCCGCGCACGACGCAGTCGAAAGCAGCTTGCGGCATGGTTCACCTCTGCTCAAAAAAAGCGCTTGGCGCCGCCTTCACGCTTTACGCCGGCTCCGGCTGGAACAGGATCGTTTCAGGCGCAGCCCTATTGCCGTGCCATCGACGCCCTGCGGCTTAGCCCCGGAAATCCTGCTCCAGGCCAAAGCCGAAAGCAAGGTTCTGGCCGCCGAGGCGCCCAGTCGCCAGCGGCGGCAGTTTGTGCCACGCTGTGCCGCCAACCCTGCCGCCAACCCTGGCGGCAAAGTCGATGAGGATGCCAGCATGCTCGCGCACAATCGGCGGCGCATTTTAGTGGTGAACCCGAATTCGAACGCAGCCGTGACGCGCGGGCTCGAGGCTGCGCTCACAACCGTCGCCTTCCAGGATGGCCCCGAAATCATCTGTGCCACGCTCGAGGCAGGACCGCTTGGCATCGAAACCCAGGCGCACGTCGACAGCGTCGTTGAACCGTTGCGCGCCCTGGTCGCGAGCCGCAGCGACGTCGATGCCTTCGTGATCGCCTGCTACTCCGACCCGGGTCTCGCCGGCTGCCGCGAGGCCACCAGCCGGCCCGTGTTCGGCATCAATGAGGCGGGCGTGCTGACGGCGCTCGCCCGGGGCGAGCGGTTCGGCGTCATCGCCATTGCCCAGGCCTCGATCCGCCGGCATTTGCGCTACCTGCGCCAGCTCGGGCTCACGGCGCGTCTCGCCGGCGAGCGGGCTCTCGATATGAGCGTCGCCGAAACGGCGGCGGACGACAAGGCGCTTGCCAAGATGATCGCCGTCGGGCGCGAGCTGCGCGACCGCGACGGGGCCGACGTCCTCATCATGGGTTGCGCCGGCATGGCCCGGCATCGGGCGCCGCTCGCCGCCGCGCTCGACATCACGGTGATCGACCCGACCCAGGCCGCCGTCGCCATGGCGATCGGTGCCGTACAATTCGCCTAACCCGATCGCCTGTTTCCCCCGCGCCACTCTTGGTAGGTGATGCGTTTGAGCTCGAACCTGTCGCGCTGACGCGCGTAGGCGCTGCCACATAGGCGCCCGACCGGTGCCAGCGCCGCGAAGTCGACGTTCAGCGTGTTGGGATCGACAATGCCCTCGCGCACGTGCACGCAGAGGACTTCGCCGATCAGCAGTTCACGCTGCGGGCCAAAGGCAAGGCCCACCGTGCGCCGGCATTCGAAGGCGGCGGGCGCTGCAAGCAGCCGCGGCGGCTTGACCAGCGTCGAGGCCAGCGTCGCCAGCTCGAGCGCCGAGGGCTCGCCCTCGCCCGGCGGAAAGTCGGTGGCGGTAAGGTTCATGGCCTCGGCAATGCCCTCGTCGACGAGATTGACCACGAATTCGCCGGTCAGGTGGATGTTGCGCGTGGTGTCCTTGGGCGAGCCGTCCTCGTTCATCTGCAAGCCGAGGACCAGCAAGGCAGGGTGCTCGGAAAACACGTTGAAAAACGAGAAGGGTGCGGCGTTGACGACACCGTCGGGGCTCATCGACGTCACCAGTGCAATCGGGCGCGGCACCACCAGTCCGCACAAAAGCTTGTAGCGCTGGCTCGGCTGTAACTCGGCGAAATTGAACCTCAAGTTTCCCACTCACCTCTTCCCTGGCCGTTCGACGCCCACCTGTGCCGTGATGCGCCCGTAGTGCTCGATGCGGCGGTGCCGCTCGAAATCGAAGATCGTCTCCTTGCCGAACCGGCAAGCCTCGAGATCGCAGGCCGCAACGATGACCTCGTCCGCCTCCGTCGCGCTCTCGGCCACGATCTCGCCATCGGGATTGACGATCAGGCTCGCACCGAACAGCGCATGCCCGTCTTCGACGCCGGCCTTGGCCACCGCCACCACCCAGGTCGAGTTCTGATAGGCCCCGGCCTGTACCGACAGTTTGTGGTGGAAGATGCGCTTTGCGGCGCCCTCGGCGCCCTTTTGCGAATTGACGGCGGGCGTGTTGAAGCCGAGCACGATCATCTCCACGCCCTGCAGGCCCATGACGCGGTAGGTCTCGGGCCAGCGGCGGTCATTGCAGATGCACATCCCGAAAATGCCGCCCATGCTGCGCCAAACCGGAAAGCCCAGGTTGCCCGGCTCGAAGTAGCGCTTCTCCAAGTGCTGGTGCGTGCGCGCCGCATCGTACTCGGCATGTCCGGGCAGGTGCACCTTGCGATACTTGCCGACGATCGTGCCCGTCCGGTCGACCAGGATCGAGGTGTTGTAACGGTGCCCATCCGGCGTCAGCTCGGCGTAGCCAAAACTTAGCCCCATGCCGTTGCGGCGGGCGCCTTCAAACAGCGGACGCACGGCGGCATTGGGCATCTCCGTCTCGAACCAGACATCGGCCTCGGCGATGTCGGCGTAGTACCAGCGCGGGAAGAAGGTGGTCAGTGCCAGCTCGGGGTAGACGATCAAATCGGCGCCCTTGGCCTTGGCTTTCCCCATCAGCTCGAGCATGCGGGCAACCACCACCTGACGGGATTGGGCCTTTTGGATGGCGCCGAGCTGGGCCGCGGCAACCGTGACGATGCGGGACATGGGGCTCCTCCCTCATTTGGTGTTTCACAAACTCAGTTGGTCGCAACCTTGCGCTCGAGCCGGCTGATAAGCCGGACGAGGGGCCACAAAAACACCAGATAGATGCTGGCCGCCAGCACGACGGGGCTCGAGTTGAAGGTGAGCGAACGCGCCATGTCGGCCGAGTATAACAGCTCGGGGAAGGAGACGACGCTGGCAATGGAGGTGAGCTTGACCACCTCCACGCTGTTGGAAATGAGATCGGGGAGCACGTTGCGCACGGCCTGCGGCAGCACGACAAAGCCCAGGGTCTCCCAACCGTTGAGGCCCGTGGACCGCGCCGCCTCCCATTGCCCCCGGCCGATGCTCTCGATGCCGGCGCGGTAGATCTCACCGTAGTAGCTCGAGGTATTGCAAAAAAAGGCAAGACAGACGGCGGCGGTCGGCGACAACCTGATGCCCGCAAACGGCAGGCCCGAATAAATCAGGATCAGCAGCACCAGCGGCGGGGCGGCGCGGAAGAGATCGACGAGGCCGATGGCAAGCCACTGCACGGGCCGGCTGCGGGCCAAAAGCAGGAGCGCCACCAGGAGGCCGCCGGCAAGGCCCAACGGGATCACCAGCGCACAGAGATAAAGCGTGGTCAAAAGCCCACGCAGCAGCAGCGGTGAGACCTGCAGCATGATGTCGAGGTTGAGGAATTGCTGCCCGATCTGGTCCATCACGCCCTCCGCCAAGCGAACCGGGTCTCGATCCAGCGGCCGGCAACAACCACCGGCACGAACAGCACAATGTAGGCGATCGCCCCCAGCATCAGCGGCGTGGCGTTGCCGGAGAACGACTGGGCCGCCGTGGCCTGGTTCAAAATTTCGCCGACGCCGATCACGGTACCAAGCGCCGTGTTCTTGGTAATGGCAATGGTGCGGTTGGTGAGCGGCGGCACGCCGAGCCGAATGGCCTGCGGCATCACCACGAACGCGAGCGTCTCGGAAAAGCCAAGGCCGGTCGAACGCGCGGCCTCCCACTGGCCCTTGGCGGTCGAGATGATGCCCGCCCAGAAGATCTCCTCGGCAAAGGCGGCAAGCACCAACGACAGCACACCCCACAGCACGACAAAGCTCGGCAAACGGATGCCGACGCTCGGAAGACCGAAGTAGATGAGCAGGATCGCCACCAGCGGCGGCAGCGAGCGGAAGACATCGACAAAGATCACGATCAGGACGTTGCAGGCCGCAAGACGGTAGGCGCGCAAGGCGGCGAGCAGGAGACCGAGCGCCAAGCCTGTGACCACCACCGCTGCCGCGATCTCGACCGTTACCAGCACGCCCTGGGCGATGCTCGGCCAGTACTGGACGATCATTTCCGGCTTGAAAAAGGTGTCGAGGAAGCGCTGCCAGGCCGTCATGGCATCACCGGATCAGCTGGGCGACGAACGCCTTGGTTCGCGTCTCGCGTGGGTTATTGAAGATCGTCTCAGGGCTTCCCGCCTCGACGATGCGGCCGTCATCCATGAAGACGACGCGGTCGGCGGCTTCGCGGGCAAAGCGCAGCTCGTGACTGACGACCAGCATGGTCATGCCGCGCCCCCTCAGATCGCGCATGACGCTCAACACCGATCCGACCAGCTCCGGATCGAGCGCGGAGGTCGGCTCGTCGAACAGCACAATTTTGGGGTCCAGCGCCAGCGCCCGGGCGATCGCCACGCGCTGCTGCTGACCGCCCGAGAGCTCGCTTGGATAGCTCAGCGCCTTGTCGGCCAGACCAACGCCGGCGAGCGCGCTGCGGCCGAGGGCATCGGCCTCGGCGCGCGTCTTCTTGAGCACGCGGCGCAACGCCAGCGTCACGTTGCCGAGCGCGGTCATGTGCGGATAGAGATTGAACGACTGGAACACCATGCCCATCGAGCGGCGCACGAGTTTGAGGTTGGTCGCGGGCGCCGTCACCTCCACGCCAGCGAAGGTCACGCTGCCGGCGCTGGGCTCCTCGAGCCGGGTGAGACAGCGCAGAAGCGTGCTCTTGCCGGATCCGGACGGCCCAATGATGAACACCAATTCGCGCTCGCCGACGCTGAGGTCGATACCCTTCAGGACCTCGCTCGCCCCGAAGCTTTTCCTGAGGCCCGAGACCGTCAGTATCGCCATGCGGCAGGCTCACTTCTCAAAGTGAAAGCGCGCACTGCCCGCCCGGCTCAGTCGCACTTGGGTTCACGCGGCGCTTGCTCATACCCCGGCGTGCCGGGAACGCCGGTCCCCGGATAGATGGTCACCGCCGGCGAGTTTGGCTCGGGCTTGGCGCCAAACCAGCGCTCGTGCAGCGCTGCCATGGTGCCATCCTTTTTCATGCATTCGATGGCGTTCTCGAGCTCGGCGCGCAGCGCCAGCTGGTCCTTGCGCAGCGGCATCGCCCACACCAGTCCGGTCGAATGCAAATACGACAGTTGCAGCTGCGGCTGCTGCTTCACGGCCCACTGGATCGCCGTGTTGCCGGCAACGTTGGCGTAGGCCCGGCCGGCCAGCACGGCCTGCACGGCGTCCGTCTGGGTGCCGAAACTCTCCACGCTCCAGCCGATCTCGGCCTCCAGCCCGCGCGCCCAGCTGTCATAAATCGCCCCCTTGTTGACGGCGATCACCTTGCCCTTGAACTGCTTCAGATCGGTGATCGGCGGCTCACCTTTCTTGGTCAGGAACTGATAGTCGGTGTTGAGATAGCCCTCGGTGAAAATGTAGTTGTCGGCGCGCTCCTTGGTCACCGTCACCGGCGCGGCGACGAAGTCGAGGCTGCCGGCCTGCAGCGCCGGCAGGATCCCGGAAAACTGCATGGCCTGGATCTCGACCGGGCGCTTGAGCCGCTTGCCCACCTCGTTGGCAAGATCGACATTGAAGCCCTGAATGCCGCCCTCGAGCCGGGGCATGGCATGCGGCGCAAAGGTGCCGTCGACGGCGGTCCTGAGCGGTTGCTGCGCCGCCCCGACGCCAGGCGGCGCCAGGACCAGTAGGGCCGAGATGAAGGCAATCCAGCGCCGCATTGATTGTCCTCCATGGGCCAAGCCTCACGGATCCTAGGGGGTCCCGACGCGTCCTGACAATGCTCTTGTCGAAGGGCTGTTGTCGAAGGCCCGCTGTTGCCAGCTCTCCCGTCTGCGTCGCCTCGACCGAGGGCCGCCCGGGCCGTGGGACAGTGGCGCTTAATTCCGGCGGCATCGCCGCCCGCAGCGCGCCCTGCACAGGGCCCACTCAAAGGCTGAGCGCCCGCACCTGCCTGGCGCGCTCGCTGGCCTCCGCCAGCAGGAAGGAAAGGTCCGTGCCGGTCGAGACATAGCGGGCGCCAAGTTTGACGAAGTCGCCGATCAGCTGCGGCCGCGACGGCAGACCGCCGATGCCCACATGCTTGCCGCAAGCCCGGCAGGCCGCGATCGTGCGCGCATAGGCATCCCGCACGCGCGGGTGCTCGAAGGCGCCGGGCATGCCGATATCGGCCAGAAAGTCGTTGGTGCCGATCATGATGAGATCGACGCCCTCGACGGCGGCAATCTCCTCCACCCTGTCGATCGCCTCGGCACTTTCGCACTGGATCATCACCATGGTCGCAGCATTCATCGCCGCATTGGCATCGGCGGCCGGGATGCTGGCGTAGTTGAAATGCGGCAGTCCACCGGCGGCGCCACGGCGGCCGAGCGGGGCGTACTTGGCGGCGGCCACCACCGCGCGCGCCTCCTGCGGCGAGCGAACGCCGGGCGCGATCACGCCCAAGGCACCGGCGTCGAGCACGCGCGAGATGTACTCGGGCGTGTTGGCCGGCACGCGCACGAAGGGCGCAATTGCGAGCGCCAGGGCGGCCATTGCAATCTGGCCCGTCGCCTCGAGGCTGAGCGGGGAATGCTCCAGATCGATGTAAAGGGAATCGAAGCCCGCGCTCTTGGCGATGCGCGCAATTTCAATGCCGCGCACCAGCCGCACCGTCATCGAGGCGACGACCTCGTCGCGCGCCAGCTTTTCCTTCACATTGTTGCTGACCAGTTCGCTCAACGGCACGCTATCTTGTCCTCACGCTGTATAGAGCCGCTCCGGATCGAGTTCGCGCAATACCGCCAGCTCCTGTTGGCGCGGCGGGCAGACTTGTTCCAGGCGCGGCTCGAACAGCAGCCTGAAGCCGGTGTTGTCCTCGACCTGTTCGCGGCTCACGCCCGGATTGAGGCCCAACACCTTCATCTCGCGGCTTTCCGCGTCGAACCCCATGATGGCGAGGTCGGTGACGACGCGCCACATGCCGCCCTGCGGCAGGCCGCGCTCGGCGCGCGTGCACCCGCCGGCAAGCCAGCCCGGCGAGGTGATGAAGTCGACCTTTTCCACAAAGCGCCGCTTCTCGTGCTTCATGGCAACGATCATGTCGGTCAAGGAGGAGATGTCGTTGCCGCCGCCGCTGCCCGGCAGCCGGATCTTGGGATTGTCGGCCTCGCCGATAAATGACGAGTTGAGGTTGCCGAACCGGTCGATCTGCGCTCCCCCCATGAAACCGACATCGACGTAACCACGCTGCAGCAGCAGCAGGACATCGGTGATCGGCAGCACCATGTTGGCGCGCCGCGTGCAGCGCTGCTCGTTGGTCGAGGGCGGCAACTCGCCGGGCTTAATAAAGGGGCCGATGGTGCCGCCCTCGAACAGGATGGTCAGGTGCGGCGCGTGCAGACGCTGGGCCAAGGTCGCCGCCAACAGCGGCACGCCGACGCCGGCGAACACGATCTGGCCGTCGCGCAAGAGGCGGCTCGCCATCACGGCCAACAACTCGGAGGCGGCGTAGCTCGCTGGCTCAGTCATTGTACACACTCCGGCCGCGACGGCAGGCATCGAGCATCGCCTCCATACCGATCCGGCTCAAATACTCCGGCCAGGATGCTGGCGCGTAGTAGTACTCCTCGAGGTACTGCCGACAGCCGGCCACGGCGTCGCCGGCGACGCGCGCCGCGTAGTCGTCGAGCGCGGCAAAAAACGGTTCGTAGGCGCCGTAGCACTCGTGCGGGGCACAGCCGATCGGCACCTCGACCACCGCCTCGGCGGCAAAAAATGGAATGCGCGTCGCATCGGGCAAGCGGCGGATCTGCTCGTTGGAGATGATCCGCTCCGTGGTCAGGATCACGCGCTTGGCGGCCATGGCGATGTCGATGTCCATGAACTGCAGGCCGTCGAGCTGCGCGTTGCCGAAGGCATCGCAGCGCTGCACGTGGATCAGCGCCACATCCGGGTTGAGCGCGGGCAGCAGGGTGAGCGGCTCGCCCGTGAATGGGCAGGCCATGGTCTTCGTTTGCTCGGCGACGCGCTCGCCCACATCCGATCCCAGCATCGAGCGCGAGGGCATGAACGGAAGGCCCATGGCGCCGGCGCGATAGCGCAAACCGATAGACATGTGGCTCCATTCGTCGAAGCGCGCCAATTTCCGCTCGGTGTAGTGGCGCATGACCTTCGACACACCCCAGACGATGCCCTGCGAGAACCAGCTGGTGATGACGTGATTGGAAACCCCCGAGGCCAGCAGCAGATCGCCCTCGGTGGAGGTGATCGAGCGCGAGATCGTCAAATTTCTTTTTTTGGCACGAATAAGGGCCCAGATCATCGCCATCGGCGTGCGTGACAGCGTGCAGCCGCCGATCGCCACGTGCTCGCCGTCACGCACTAGCCCTGCGGCCGCTTCGAGCGACATCACCTTTTCGCGCAAGCCGCGGTCGCGCGCCAGCGTCTCGCGCCGCAAGTCCTGATAGGGCGCCACCACGGCTTCCGAACTCATTGGCACCGGCCTCCTCGCCTCACGCCGTCGCCATGCCGCTGTCGCGATTGATGGCGCCAATCATCTCATCCCACAGCGGCACCAGCCCCCGCAAGTCCCGCCAGAAATCCTGGGCGCGGCGGCGATCAAAATCGGCAAGCGCAATGCCTTGCTGTTCGACCCAGGTGAAGTAGCCGAGATTGAACATGCGTTGCCGCTCGCGCGTGCTGGCCTCCAGCACGTGCTCGCTCCCGGCGCCGATCAGGTATTGTCCGGTGAGCTCCGCCGCCAGCGCCTCGCTCAAGTCGCCCGTGCGTCCGCGTCGGGCCAAAAAGCGGTCGAGCTCGCTGCGATACATCGCCTGCCCATCGGTGGCGACCGTGACGATGACCTGCTCGGGCCCAGCCCGCAAGTGCTTGGCGAGCTTGATGGCGCCGAGGATGTTGGCGATCGACGACAAGCCGAAATGTTTAAGGTTTTCGCTGAGCGCGGGGGCGAGGCCGAGGCGCCGCGTCAGGTACGCCCGGCCGCCCGGCGTATTGAATACGGCATTGAGGCCGTCCGTTGCCTGGTCGCTCACGCCGATGACGAGGTCGGTGTTGGTGACGTTGTGGATCAGCGGCACGTGCTTGTCGCCGATGCCCTGGATGTTGTGGTCGCCGTAGCCGTTCATCGCCAAGGTCGGACATTCCACCGCCTCGACCACGGCAATCTTGGCGCCATGGCGCTCCTTCAAATAGTCGCCGGCGGCGAGCGTCCCAGCCGAACCGCTGGCGGCGACGAAGCCGGCCAGCCTCGCCTCTTTGGCGCCCGCCTGAACCGCCTCGAAAATCTTCGCCAGCGCCGGTCCGGTGCAGCGCCAGTGCACTAGATAGTTGGCGAATTCGCTGAACTGATTGATGATGTCGTTGGCCGCATCGCGCGCCAGCTCGGCGCACTTATCGTAAATCTCCTTGACGTTGGCCTCCGAGCCCGGGGTCCGCACGACGTCCTCGGGGGCGCTCACCCATTGGCCGAGCCAGTCGAAACGTTCCTGGCTCATGCCCGCCGGCAGCACGGCGACGCCGCGGCAGCCCAGGATGCGCGATATGGCAACGCCGCCACGGCAATAGTTGCCCGTCGACGGCCACACCGCCCGTTGCCGCGTCGGGTCGAAGCGCCCGGCGGCAAGCCGGGGAGCAAGGCAGGCATAGGCGGCGAGCACCTTGTGCGCCCCGATCATCGGGAACAGGTCGCCGATGGCAACGACGATGCGGGCGGCAACGCCGCTGAGCTCGGACGGGATTTCGAGGTAAGCCGGCACCGGCCGGCGCCCCCGGCGATCCCAGTCATTGAACCAATGAACGCGCGCAAGATTGGCGGCATCGGCTGCGTCCGGGCCGACGTTTGCGAGCGCTCGCGCGCCAGGCTCGTCCCCGAGCGCCGGATCGGCCAGCTCGGCGAAGGTCGGCAGCCGCACCCGGCGCTCCTTCGCCAGCGCAACAACGCGCGCGCGGACCTTGGCATCCTCGACCCGACGCGGACAATCGAAAGGGGACATGGACGATGCTCCGCCGGCCGGCTACTCGGCCGCCGCCAGGGGCGATCGCCCAAAACCATGGCCTTGGGGCTGTGCGGCGCAGGCCGGATTGGGCACCGTCTGGTAGAGGGTGGTGCGCTGGCGGGGTGTGCGGCCGGCGGCGCGGATCATCGCCTCGAGCTCGGCGGCACCGATCTCCTGGCCGTGCCTGGCGCCGGCGGCCCGGGTAATCGATTCGTTCATCAAAACGCCGCCGAGGTCATTGCAGCCCGCCGCTAGGCAGGCGACCGCGCCCTGCGGCCCCATCTTCACCCAGGACGCCTGAATATTGTCGATCTCGGGATTGAGCACGAGCCGCGCCACCGCGTGCATCAAAATGGCCTCGCGCCAGGTTGGACCCTTGCGCGCCTGACCCTTGAGGTAGATCGGCGCTTCCATGTGCACAAACGCCAGCGGCACGAACTCGGTGAAGCCCTTGGTCTTGGCCTGCAGCCGCCGCACCTTTATGAGATGCCGCGCCCAGTGCCGGTAGGCATCGACGTGACCGAACATGATGGTGGCCGTGCTCTTGAGGCCGACGCTATGCGCGCTCTCCATCACCTCGAACCATTGCTCGGTCGTAATCTTGTCGGGGCAGAGAATGGCGCGCACCTCATCGTCGAGGATTTCGGCGGCCGTGCCGGGCAGGCTGGCCAGACCCGCCGCCTTGAGCCGTGCCAGGTAGGTATCGAGCGGCAGGCCAAGGCTCGTGGCGCCGTGCCAGATCTCAAGCGGGGAGAAGGCGTGCACGTGCATGTCCGGCACCGCCGCCTTCACGGCGGCGACAATGCCAAGGTAGGTCTCCCCGGTATAGCCGGGTCGGATGCCACCCTGCAGGCACACCTCGGTGGCACCGCGTTGCCAGGCCTCGCGGCTGCGCCGGCCGATCTCGGCCGCGTCGAGATCGTAAGGGGCGTCGCGATGGCCGAGGTTGTGTCGCCCCTTCGAGAAGGCGCAGAACTTGCAGCCGTAGGTGCAGATGTTGGTGTAGTTGATGTTGCGGTTGACGATGAAGCTGACGCTGTCGCCAACCGTGCGCGCGCGCAGTAAGTCGGCGGCGGCAACGACGGCGGCAAGATCGGGCCCGCGGGCGGCAAACAGCGCCACGACGTCGGTCTCGCCGAGCGCCTCGCCGGCCAGCGCTCGCTGCAGCAGGGCTTCGAGCCGGCGGCTCGGTTTGGTGTCCGGCCGCGACGGCGGCGACGGCAGCGCCTCGAGCCCACCGGCGACCCAGCCGTCCTCGCGCGCGTACCCCTCCCCATCCATCAGGCGCAGCGTCGGCGCCTTGAGCGGCGCGGCCAGCCAGTCGGTGACGAGATAGGGCGCCGATCGCCCGATGCTGGCGGGAGTGGCGGCGGCTGCGCCGGCCGCCGGCGCTCGCCCGTCTTGGGACGCGGCGGGCGCCAGCAGGAATTCCGGGTAGGCCGCCAGCCGTTCGACCAAGCTGCGGCCGGCCCGCTCGGTCGCCTGCCGCAGCGCATCGAGGTGTGGCCAGGGTGCTTCCGGGTTGACGTGGTCCGGCGTGACGGGCGACACACCGCCCCAATCGTTGATGCCGGCGCCGATCAACGCCGCCAGGGCCTCGGGTCTCAGATTGGGCGGCGCCTGGATATTCATGCGGCAACCGAAGATCAGCCGTGCCACCGCGATCGTCCACAGGTGTTCGTCGAGCGAGGGCTCGGCGGCGTGCGCCATGCGCGTGCCGGGCTTGGCCCGGAAGTTCTGAATAATGATCTCCTGGATGTGGCCGTAGCGCTCATGGAGCTCGCGGATGGCGAGCAGCGCTTCGATGCGCTCCCGGCGGGTCTCGCCGATACCGATCAGAATGCCGGTCGTGAACGGCACCCGTGCGCGCCCGGCCGCCGCCAGCGTCGCCAACCGCCGGGCCGGTTCCTTGTCGGGGGAGCCGTAGTGCGGCCCGCCCGGGGCGGACAGCCGCGCCGATGTCGTCTCCAACATGATGCCCTGTGAAACGGAGACCTTGCGCAGCCGTTTGAGCCAGGCTTCATCCAGCAGCCCCGGATTGAGATGGGGCAGCAGGCCCGTCGTGGTCAGCACGCGCTCGGCCGAGGTCGCAAGATAGTCGAGCGTCGAGCCGGCATTAAGCTCAGCCAGCGCCCGGCGCGCCGCGGTGTAGCGCGCCTCGGGCTTATCGCCCAGTGTAAACAGCGCCTCCTTGCAGCCCGCCGCCCGGCCCGCTTCAGCGATCGCCAGCACCGCCTCCGGGGAGAGGTAGGCACCCCCTCGCCGGCGCGGCGTCTCGGCAAACGTGCAGTAGTGGCACACATCGCGACAGAGTTGCGTCAGCGGAATGAAGACTTTCTTGGAAAACGAAACCCGGTCGCCATGCCCGGCCACGGTCAGCGCCGCCGCCATGGCGCCGAGGCGGGCCACCTCATCGCAGTCGGCAAGGCTCAAGGCCTCAGCCGAGCCTAGCCGGCTTCCGGCTTCGGCCGCGGCCAGTGCGCGCCCCCGTACATTCCCAAGCGCATTCCCAAGCGCACTCCCCAGTGCATTCCCAAGTGCGCCCCCGACTGCGCCCCCAAGTCCGCTCCCGAGTGTGCTCCCGATCGCTGCACGCGTCATGGGCGGCCTCATCCCGCTACACCATCGCCGGCGGCCTTCATGACATGCTGGACAAGGAACTGGAAGGGCGCAAGCTGCGGGGCAGGTGAGATGAGACGGGCGAGGTCGGCGGGACGGTCGATATCCCCGGCCAGCCCCGGCAAATGCAGCACCCCGACATCCAGGCGCCGCGCCAGGGCCTGGGACAGGTGGCGCACATAGCTGCCGGGGCCGAAGGCCGGCTCGAGCGCAGCCGGGGGCGCCAACAGCATCGCATTGGTCCCATCCCCGTCTGCGGCCGGCACCAAGATGACGCGCGCGCCCCCCTCGCTGGCGCCGCTGCCGATCAGGCCGTCAAGTTCGTCCGGCGTCACCAGGGGAACGTCGGCCGGCAGCACCAGGGCGCGGGCGGCGCCGGCAGCGGCGGCCCGCGCCAGACCCAAGCGCACGGCCGCGTTCAACCCGCGCGCCCGGTCCTCGCGCACCACGTCGCCGCCCTTGGAGGCCGCTAGTGCCGCCACGTTCGCATCGGGTGTCACCACCAGGAAGCGCGTGAACCCGTCCGTCGCAAGCACGGCGGCGAGCACGCTTTGCAGCATGGCAAGCACCAGCTCCCGGCGCGCCGGCGGCGGTAGCACGGGCGCCAGGCGCTGCTTGGCGCGCTCCAGCGTTTTGACCGGTATGATCGCCCAGGTCTCAGCCGACATCGTCGCTCACCTTTGCGTGAGCACTGGCCCGGCCGCGGCGCCGGCCGCGCCGAGCTCGCCACAGAAGGCAAGGCAGGTGCGGGCAAGTGCAATCTTGTCGTCGAGCGTTGCCATCAGCGTCTTCGTCACCTTGACGGGCGGGGCTATGTCCGCGGCAAGGCCCGCATCGGCCGCGTCGATGATAAAGCCATCGACCAGCCCGGCATAATAGCGGGCAACGCTGCGGCTGTCCGCTGCCACGCCCAGCTCCGCCATGATCTTTGCCGTTGGTCCCTTGACGGCCTGGCCGGCGATCAGGGGGGACACGGCAACAATGGGCGCGCCGACGCGCTTCAGCGCCGCCCGCAGCCCCGGCACCGCCAGGATTGGGTCGACGCTGAGATAGGGGTTTGACGGGCAGATAATAATGCCGGCCAGCAGTGGGTTCGCCAGCGCCGCCAGCACTTGCGCCGTCGGCTTGGCCTGCGGCACGCCGGCGAAGCGAATCTGGCGCACGCGTGGCCGGCATTGCTCGCGCACAAAGTAGTCCTGAAAGGCCAGCGTGCCGACGTCGGTTTCCACCAGCGTGCGCAACGGCTCATCGCACATGGGCAGTAAGCGGGCAGCAATCGAAAAATGCCGCGCCAGCTCCGCGCACACGGCCGTCAGCGTCGCCCCGCTCTTGAGGCGCTCGGTGCGCAGCACATGCGTGGCGAGATCGCCGTCGCCCAACTTGAACCAACCCGGTCCGCCGAGCTTGGCGAGCGCGGCCATGAAGGTCCAGGTCTCGCCGCTCAGACCCCAACCGGTCACCGGATTGACAACACCCGCCAGGGTGTAGAGCGCCGTGTCCAGGTCCGGCGACACATAAAGGCCCAGGTGCTCGAAGTCGTCGCCCGTGTTGACGATCAGGCTCAGCCGCTCCGCGAGCAGGCTGGCCAGCCCGAGCGACAGCTTGGCGCCGCCGACGCCGCCCGACAGCGCCACATAGTGGGGCGAGGCCGCGCTCATCGGAACATGTCTTGGCTTTTGGGACGCACCAGCGCCGAGGCCGGGCGCGTGGACGCCGACCAGGCGAGCCCGCGCACCAGGGCCGCGGGCCGCGCCTCGGCCGCCTCCCCCATCGCCAGCACCGCCATGGCGGCCACCGCATCGGCAAAGCCCACCTCGGTCACTTCCAACGGACGCCCGGCCATGTCCGGCTCGCCGCGTCGGTCCCAAAGCGAGGGCACGCCGGCGGCGCCGATGGCAATGCCCACGGTGCCGAGCCGCCAGGCGCGGCCGGCGCTATCGGAAATAATGAGCCCGACATCGCAGTCAAAGTGCTGGTCGAGCCGCGCCTTGAGTGCGCCAGCGCTACGATCGGCATCCTCCGGCAACAGCAGCACGCGCGTGCCGCGGTCCTGAACTGTCAGGTTGGACTGGTCGATGCCGGCGTTGGCGATGACAAGACCGGTGCGGGTGGCCACGATCAAGACGTTGTGTTTGGCGCGCAGCACCTCGTCGGTTTGGCTGAGCACCGCCTCGATGAGACGCACGTCCTTGCCGGTAAGCCTGGCCAAATCGCGGGCCCGCTCCGACGGCGCGACGGCGCCCAGGTCGAGGTAGCGCCCCTCGGCCTTGGAGACGATTTTCTGGGTCACGACCAGGATGTCCTGGCTGCCGGGCACAAGCGCGTTGTCTTCAAGTGCGGCAATCAAAAAGCCGGCCAAATCGGCGCCCGGCGCCACCTCGGGGATGCCAGCCAAGGCCGTGACGGTGAGCTGAACCGTGCCGGGTCGCATGCCGTTTGGCTCAATCTTTCTCTCAGCTCCGCCGCACCGCCGCCGAGCCCTTACGCGTCTCGTCGGATACCGGTGATACGGATGCCGGCACCGTCGACCTTATAGTTGCGGTTGATGCCGATCAGCACCGATGTTAAGGCCTCGGCCGCCACCGAGTTGGCAAGCGGTCCCGCGTGCACGGCATCAAGCCCCATAGCCTTGGCGAGCCCGACCACGATCTCGCGATCCTTGGGATCATCGCCGAACACCAACACGTCGCAATCGATGCTGTCGCTGCCGGCGAGCTTGTGGGCGGCCAAGTTGTGGAAGGCCGACACCACCCGCGCCTCGGCGCCAAGCCGCTGCTTGGCCGCCAGCGCCGCGGACTGCTCGTTCGGCAGCTGCACGCGCGCCACCCTCGGCGGCACCAGCGGCACCGTGGTATCGACGAGGAGCTTGCCGGCGAGGTGCGGTTGGATGTCGGCAAGGATGGCGGCATGGCTCGACCACGGCACGGTGAGGAACACCACCTCCCCCGCAGCGGCGGCCGCCGCATTGTCAGCCCCGGTCAACCGCGCCGTGGCGGTGGCAGCATTATTGCCGGCGGCAAGATCGGCGGCGACGGCCTCGGCCTTGGCGGCCGTGCGTGAGCCGATCACCACAACGAAGCCGGCGGCGTAGAGCCGCCGCGCCAGCCCAGACCCGAGCGGGCCGGTGCCACCAATGATGGCGATGGCGGGCTTGTCACCGGCCATTGTCGTTCGTCCTTGCGTGGCGGCCACCGGCGCTGATCTCCGCCTCAAAGGTGCATGTCGGGCAAGGGCACCACGGCGATGCCGGCCTCCTCGAGGCTGGCGCGGATGCCGCGCGCCACCGCCACGCCGGTGGCCTCATCGCCGTGCACGCACAGCGTGTCGACCTTGACCTTAATGCGCTTGCCGCTCAGCGCCACAATCTCGCCGTCGCGCACCATCCGCAAGGCGGCCTCGCCCGCGGCCTTCGGATCCTTGAGGACCGTGCCCGGTATGGAACGCGCGGCAAGGTTGCCATCCTCCTGATAGCGCCGATCGGGAAAGCCTTCCAGCGCCAGCCGCAAGGAGAGCTTGCGCGCCGCCTTTTCCATCGCCGAGCCGTAGAGCACGACGTAGATGATATCGCGATCGACCACCTTGATCGCGCGACCGATGGCCTCGGCGTAACCAGCGTCCTCCGCCGCCATGTTGTTGAGCGCGCCGTGGGCTTTGAGATGCGTCACCTTCAAGCCGGCGTAGGCTGCCATCGCCTGCAGCGCGCCGATCTGATAGGCAATCATGTACTCCAAGTCGCGGGCGCTCATCTGGATGCGGCGCCGTCCAAAACCCCAAAGGTCATTGAAGCCCGGATGCACCCCGACGCTCACGCCATGCTCTTTGGCCAGCAGGCACAGGCGGTGCATGGTGTTGGGATCGCCCGCGTGGAAGCCGCAGGCCACGCTGGCGGACTTGATGACCTGCATCAGCTCGGCGTCGTTGCCGATATCGTAGGCGCCCCAGCCCTCGGCGATATCCGCATTGACATTGACCATCCGCGCCATGGTGTCCTTCCCTGCGTTCCAAGAAAAATGGCGGTAGCCGCCGATCGCCGCATCGTACTATCTATAGTTAGACCGTACAATGTGAACGAACCCGAGAGCCGGGCTCAGGTGCCGCATTGACCGCCGCCGATCAGCTCCCGCAAGGCGCAAAATTTCTCGCCGCCGGCGACACCGCGCTGGTGGTGGAGTTCGGTAACCGGGTCGAGGAGCGCTTGAGCGCCAGCGTGCTTGCCCTGGCGCGCCGCGTCGAGGCGGCGGCGATCGCCGGCGTGGTCGAGACCGTGCCGACCTTCCGCTCGCTCATGGTCCACTACGATCCCCTGACAATCAGCAACGCGCAATTGAAGGGGCGGCTCCAACCGTTGTTGTCGGGGCTCGCCGGCAGCGTCAGCGCCGGACGGCACTGGCGGCTGCCGGCCTGCTACGATCGCACGCTCGGCCTCGATCTAGCCGAGGTTGCCGAGCGCACGGGGCTCAGCGAGGCCGAAGTGGTGGCGCAACACTCAGCCGCGCCCTTCCGGGTCTACATGGTGGGCTTCCTGCCCGGCTTTGCCTACCTCGGTGGCCTGCCGGCCGCCCTTGCGCTGCCGCGGCGGGAAAATCCGCGCCTCAAGGTCGAGGCTGGATCGATCGCCATCGCCATGAGCATGAGCGTGATCTACAGCATCGAAAGCCCGGGGGGTTGGAACATCCTCGCCCGCACGCCAGTGGCCCTGTGGGATTTGCGACGGGAGCCCTCGGCGCTGGTGAGCGCCGGCGATCGGGTGAACTTCGCGCCGATCTCACGCGCCGAATACGACGAGCTTGCCGGGAAAGCCCGAGCCGGGGAGTTGCGCATGACGCCGCAGTCACAAGGCGCATGAGTGCGGCACTTGCTTGCCTTGCCCCCGGCTTGCTGACGACCCTGCAGGACCTGGGCCGGGTCGGCTATCAGCATCTGGGCATTCCGGTCTCGGGTGCGCTCGATCCCATCAGCCTTACCGCTGCCAACCTGCTGGTCGGCAACCCCGCCGCGACCGCGGCGCTCGAGATCGCCTATCAAGGGCCGTACCTCGTGGTCGAGGCCGATAGCGTGCGCATCGCCGGCGCCGGTGCCGCCGCGCCGATCGAGCTGATAGCCGCCGCCGAGGGCGGCCGCCCCCGCCGCTTGCAGATCGGCGAAAGCGCTCGCCTCGCGCGCGGCGATCGGATCCGCGTCGGCGCCGTTGCCGGCGTGCTCTATCTCGCCGCCGAGGGCGGCTTCGACGTGCCGGCCGTGCTCGGCAGCCGTTCCACCCTGGTGCGGGCGGGTATCGGCGGCTTCCACGGGCGCCCCTTGCAGGTGGGCGACCGCCTGCCCTTGTGCCGCGCCCGGGCGAGCGAGGCCGAGGAGGTGCGCCTTACCGGGCTCGATCTCACTCCACCCGCCAGCTTCCGCATCATTTTGGGTCCGCAGGACGACTACTTCACGCCCGCAGCCCTCAGCCTCCTCACGCAAGCGAGCTTCACCGTCACGCCGGCCAGCGATCGCATGGGCATGCGCCTTGCCGGCCCGCGGCTCGAGCACAGCAAGGGTTACAACATCGTCTCGGACGGCATCGCGCCGGGCACCGTACAGGTCCCCGGCAACGGGCTGCCGATCGTGCTGTTGGCCGACCGGCAGACGACCGGCGGCTACCCGAAGATCGCCACCGTGATCTCGGCCGATCTGCCGGCGCTCGGCCGGCTGACCCCGGGCGCCACGGTGCGTTTTCGCCGCGTCAGCATCGAGGAGGCGGAGGCCGCGCGGCGCCAACAAGCCGCCCTGATCGCCGAGCTGGCGCGGCGCCTCGTCCCCGCTCCCCGCGCCGCCCGCATCGACGAGGCCCAACTGCAGGACGCCAATCTCGTCAGCGGCATGATCGATGCGCTGGCAGGAGACCCCGCATGAGCCCCGGCACAAATCAAGGCATCGGCGCCCGCCTCCTCCGCAAGGAGGACGACCGCTTCCTGATGGGTCGTGGACAGTATGTCGGCGACCTCAAGCTCCCCGGCATGCAGGAGGTGGCCTTCCTGCGCAGCCCGCTGGCGCACGCCAGCATCAAGGGCGTGCACGTGCCAAAAGAGCTCAAGGCCCGTGTCTTTGTCGCCGAGGACCTCGCCGACGTTGCCCCGATCCGCGCCGACACCGCACTGCCGGGGTTCAAGTCTTCCGTGCAGCCCGTGCTGGCGCGCGGCAAGGTGCGCTATGTCGGCGAGCTCGTCGCCATGTGCGTGGCGGGCACGCGCGCCGAAGCCGAGGACATGGCCGGCGAAATCGAGCTCGAGCTCGAACCGTTGTCCGCCGTCACCGACATGCTGGCGGCGCGCAAGGCCGACAGCGCGCTGCTGCACGAGGCCTGGGGCGACAATGTTTTTCTCAGCACGCTGACGGAGGTGGACTTCGAAGCCGTGCTCAAAAAGGCCACCCACTCGGTGACGCGCGAATTGAGGACCTCGCGACAGGCCATGAGCCCGCTGGAAGGCCGCGCCGTGCTCGCGCATTGGAATTGGCGCCTCGATCAGCTTGAGGTGATGAGCTCCACCCAACAGCCGCATATTGTCCGCTCCGGCCTGGCCGAGTGTCTTGGCATCGACGAGGGCCAAATCCGGGTGGTCGCCCCCGATGTCGGCGGCGGCTTCGGCTACAAGGGGATACTTTTGCCCGAAGAGGTGGCGCTGGCTTGGGCCACGCGGCGGCTTGGCCTGCCCTTGCGCTGGGTCGAGGACCGCCGCGAGGGGTTGGCCGCCAACGCCAACTGCCGCGAACACCACTACCTCATCACCGCCTACGCCGACCGCGACGGCCGCCTGCTGGCGCTCGATTGCGAGGCCAGCGTCGACGCCGGCGCCTACTCGGCCTATCCGTTTTCCGCCTGCCTCGAGGCCGGGCAGATCGGCTCGATCTTGCCGGGGTTATACGATTTCCCGCACTACCGCTGCCGAACCTTTTCGGTCGCCACCAACAAGCCGCCGATCCTGCCCTATCGCGGCGTGGCGCGGACGGGGGTGTGCTTCGCCCTGGAGGTGACGCTCGATGCACTGGCCCGCGCGCTCGGCATCGAACCCACCGGCTTGCGCCTCAATAGTCTGGTGCGGCCCGAGCAGATGCCGTTCGACAATATTAGCAAGCGCCATTTCGATTCGGGCGATTACCCCGAGGCCTTGCGCCGCGCCATGACGGCGATCGATCTTGAGGCGGTGCGCCAGCGGCAAAGCCGTGGTGAAGGCGACGGCCGGCGGCTCGGCCTCGGCTTTGCCATGTACTCGGAACAAGCCGGCCACGGCACCAGCGTCTATGCCGCCTGGGGCATCCCCTTCGTGCCGGGCTACGAGCAATGTTTCGCCCGCTTCACGCCCGACGGGGCGCTGGAGCTTCGCATCGGCGCCCACAGCCACGGTCAAGGGCTCGAGACGACGCTGTCCCAGGTCGCCCACTCCATCCTCGGCGTGCCGCACGATCGCATTCGCCTTGTGCACGGTGACACCGCCGCCACGCCCTATTCCACCGGCACCTGGGGCTCACGCTCGATGATCATGTCGGGTGGCGCGGTTGCCGCCGCCTGCGATCAGCTCGCCCAGCGTCTCATCAAAATCGGCGCCGCGCTGCTGCAGGCCAAGGTAAGCGACGTGTCCCTTAGCCAGGGCTTCGTCATCGGCCCGGCGGGGCGCATCGGCGTCGAGGATGTGGCCCGCACCTACTATCGCCGACCCCAGGATTTGCCGGGCGACGTCGATCCGGGTGGCCTGGAGGTGACGGCCGGCTACAAGGCCAAGCGCGATACCGGCACCTTCAGCTATGCCGCCCATGCCGCAGTGGTGGTGGTCGATCCCGGCACGGGCGAGGTCGAGATCCTCGACTATGTGGTGGTCGAAGACGGCGGCGTACTCGTCAATCCGATGATCGTCGATGGTCAGATCTGCGGCGGCACGGCGCAGGGCATCGGCACGGCGCTCTATGAGGAGATGGCCTACGATGCACAAGGCCAGCCGCTCGCCTCCACGCTCTCCGACTATCTGTTGCCGGGGCCGGCCGAAGTCCCGGAAATCCGTATCCTGCACATGGCAACCGCCTCCCCCTACACGCGCTTCGGCCAGAAAGGTCTGGGTGAAGGCGGCGCCATCGCGCCGCCCGCGGCCATCACCAACGCCATCAATGATGCGCTGGCCCCGCTCGGCGCCGAACTGTTGATCTCGCCCGTTACACCGCGGCGCATCGCCGAGGCCGTGGCCGATGCCGAGCGCACGGGCTCAAGGAAGGCGCCATGAAAGCCGCCCGCTTCGACTACCTGCGGCCGACCACCCTGCCCGAGGCACTGGCGCTCATCGCCGAGACCCCCGAGGCCAAGGTGCTGGCGGGCGGCCAGACGTTGGGACCGATGCTCAATCTGCGGCTGGCGCAGCCGTCCCTTCTGATCGACATTGCGCGCATCGCCGAGCTGGCCGAGGTCGCCGAGGATGCGGACGGGGTCACGCTCGGTGCCATCATCACGCACGCCGCCATCGAAGATGGCCGCGTGCGCGACCCCACGGCCGGCTTTTTATCTGAGGTCGCCGCCGGCATCGGCTATCGCGCGGTGCGCACGCGCGGCACCATCGGCGGCAGCCTAGCTCACGCCGACCCGGCGGCGGACTGGCTCGTCGCGCTCAGCGCACTCGGCGCCGAACTGACCTTGGCGGGGCCCGCCGGCCGGCGCCGCGTCGCGCTCGGCGCCTTCGTGGCGGGCGCCATGCAGACAGTGCTCAAAGCCAACGAACTCATCACCGGCGTGCGGCTTGCCAAGTTCTCGCCGGCCGCCCGCTTCGGCTATCACAAGATTTGCCGCAAGGTCGGGGAGTTCGCCGACGCCATCGGCGCGGCGGCCTACGACCCCGAGCGCGGCCTGCACCGGCTTGCCGTCAGCACGCCCGCGGGTGCACCCCTCCTCCTGGACGTGCCCTTCGAGACGCCGGGGGACGTGCCCGAGATTGCTGGCCTCGAGAGCCAACTGCGCCAGGCCGGTTTTGCCGGCGATGCCTACGAGACGCGGCTGCGCGCCGTGGTCCTCAAGCGCGCCGCAACCGCAATGGCCGCCCGATGACCCTGATCACGCTCACCGTCAATGGCAAGCCGATCAACGCCGAGGTGACGCCGCGTACCCACCTTGCCGACTTTTTGCGCGAGAGTTTGCTACTGACCGGCACGCACATCGGCTGCGAGCATGGCATTTGCGGCGCCTGTACCGTGGAAATCGACGGGGAGATCGCGCGCGCCTGCATCACTTACGCCGTGGCCTGTGACGGCGCCACCGTGCGGACCATCGAGGGCTTCGCTGATGACGCCGCCATGGCGGCGCTAAGGGACGCCTTCCGACAGCACCACGCGCTGCAGTGTGGCTACTGCACGCCCGGCATGCTGATTGCCGCGCGCGATCTCATTCGCCGCAAGGGCGGCCTCCGCCGCGACCAGATCCGCCGCGAAATGAGCGGCAATCTGTGCCGCTGCACGGGCTACATGGGGATTATCGATGCCATTGCCGCGGTAATGGCCGCGCGCCCCCCGGCGTCGGCAAGCGCGGAGCCGCCAGCGGCGAACGCCTGGCTCGGACCGGCGCCCGGACCGCGCGCGCCCGCCGCAACGCCAACAGCGGCCTCAAGGCTGGCAAGGCCCGCCGCCCCAAGAGGAGCCACCGCAGTCGCCGCGTCCAGGGCAGATCGCCGCCCCCCTGCCCGCGCCGTCACCCTCACCGCGCATCGCCTCGAGGAGCGTGACGAAGGCACCCGGGTGAGCCAGCAGTTCGTGCTCGAGCACCCGCCAGCGGCGGTTTGGGCCCTGCTCAGCGACATTGAGGGCGTGGCGCGCTGTCTGCCCGGCCTCACGCTCGACGGCCCCGCCGAGGGCGAGCGCGCCGCCGGCCATCTCGAGATCAAGCTTGGTCCCATCACGGCGCGCTTCGCCGGCGAGGGTCGCCTCAGGCTCAGTGCGCCCGAGCAGCGCCTCAGCGTCGAGGGCCGCGGCGTCGATCGCAAGGGGGGCTCCAATGTAACGGGCAGCCTCGCCTGCTGGATCGCCCCCGCCGCGACGACACGTGCAACCACGGTAAACCTCGATTTGACCTATGCGCTGACGGGCCCGTTGGCGCAGATCGGCCGCGGCGCCATTGCCCGCGATCTGGCGCGCCGCCTCGGCGAAACGTTCGCGCAAAACCTGGATCGGCGCTTGACCGACCCCGACGCCGCCACGCCCGCGCGCCCCATCGCCGGGCTAACCATCCTGCGCCAGATCCTGGTGGCGCGCCTGGCGGACCTGGCGGCTCGGCTGCGCCGCCGCCTGCGCCCGTGAGGGGGTGGCGCGCGATAGGCAGAAAACTCTCAGTGAACGGCAGCTTCCGGCGCCAGACCCCTACTTCGCTCGCCGCCAAATCAATTGGCGCTTTCCGCCGGCTGAGGCAGCGGCTTGATGAAGCGCAATGCATCAGCCGCAGCATTCCGAACCGTCAAGCAGGGGTGGCGACCACCGCAAACGGCAATTTAGTATTAGTTTCGATACTGACTTTGGGCCCTACCCTTGGGGGCGCCCCGCACGCTAGGCTGAAGTCACATTCCAAAAAACTGATCTCTTAAAGCCGGGAGGCGTATATGAAGGGGCTCAACGTAATTGGTCTGTCCGGACTCACTGCCTTGGGGTTGGCGCTGCTGTCCGGGGCCGTTTTTTCCCAACAGAAGTCTCTCAAGGATCAGCTCGTCGGCAGTTGGACGCTGGTGTCAGCATCTCAAATGACCAAGGCAGGAATCAAATCCGACCGGTGGGGTCCGAACCCGAAGGGGCGCGCCATCTTTGAAGCCGATGGTCGATACTCCTTCATGATTTTTCGGTCCGACGTCCCGAAGTTTGCTTCAAACAACATGAACGATGTCACTCCGGAAGAAAGCAAGATTGCGATCCAAGGAATGACCGCCAACTTTGGCACCTGGTCGATCGATGAGGCAACCAAGACGCTCGTTACGAACATCGAGGCGGCGTCGTCTCCGAATTTGACTGGCGGTTCGCAGAAGCGGATCATCGCGTCGCTTACGGCGGATGAACTGAAATATACCAACCCCGCCTCCCAAATAGGGACCATTGATGATGTGGTATGGAAGCGATCGAAGTGAGTGCGCCTATGGCCTCGCGTCGGCGGGACCAAGCGAGCGCCGCGGCATGCGCGGTACGGCCTCGCTAGCGCGCTGCCATCGGTCGCCGGCGAAGACCGCCGCGACGTCGTAGTCTTGAAGCGCGCGGGGCGCGCGCGTGCCCGGACCTAGCGTGATCGCTAAGACAGGTGTGGAGTTCACCATCGACGAACCGCCCGCCGGCGACGCGGACGATGTCGCCGTGATCGAGGTCGCAAGGGAGCGCGCCAAACGGGAGCGCGCGCCCCGTCCTAGCGGCACGCTGCGCGGTTATGCCTGCTCGTGCAGCTCGACCACTCACACTCCTGATGTTCGACGTTTGCTGAAAATGCGCGCTGCTCCTGCAACATACAAGCCTGACGACAGCGGCCGTTTGGACAGCTTGCCCCAAAGCCCTCATTCATCGTTTCGGCGGCCGTAAAAATGTCGTGCTGTCGGTAGGGCGACATGGCAGCCCCCGCCGCATCCGGGGCCGCCTGGCCGGCGCGGCGGCGCGATTGCAGGTTAGGCAAAATTTGCCAGTAAGAGGGTCATCGCATGGACGATCATCGTGCTGCTATTTTACGAAGGGCTGAGTATCGTGCGAACTAACGAGCTATGGTTGGGCGGTCGTCCATTCATCGCATGGTGGTTGGCGTATCGGTTCATGGTGGCTCGGTTTTCGCTGACCGGCCTAATTTGCTATGCGGTTTTGCACTGCCACACCAGGCTAGATAAAGAGCAGCGCAGAAAGGAGTTCGAGGCAGAGCGAGCAAACCTAGCCGCCTAGCTACCGCACCTCCCAGCAAGGGTTTGATCAGTCACCTGACCATCACCAACGATAGGAATGGCGTGCCCAGTGGCGGCTAGGATGTCGCGACCCTCACCCGGGCCCTGCTAACGGCATGCCGAAGCGCACAAAAACGCATGGCAGGCCGGCAGGGCGCGCGGCAACATCTGGCACGCGCCCAGGGGGGCAGGGAGGAAGCGCGCTAGCCGCGGCCCTCAAACGGCATCTTGGTTGCCTTGATCTGCATGAATAGGACATTGGCGTCGAGCGGCAGGTTCGCCATGTAGCGGATGGCCGACCCGCAATGCTCAACGTCCATCACCGCCTCCGGGGCAATGGTACCGTTCGCCTGCGGCACGCCGGCCTTCATGCGGCCACCCATGGCGGTGTCGGCGTTGCCAATGTCGAGCTGTCCGCAGGCGATGTCGTGCTTGCGCCCATCGAGCGCAATGCATTTCGTCAGCCCCGTGATGGCGTGTTTGGTCGAGGTATAGGCAACCGAGTTTGGTCGCGGGGTATGCGCGGAGATCGAGCCGTTGTTGACAATGCGGCCGCCCTTAGGCGTCTGCGCCTTCATGATCTTGATGGCTTCCTGCGCGCACAAGAATGAACCGGTCAGATTCACGTCGACCACGGCCTTCCACTGCTCAAAGGTGAGCTCCTCCATCGGCACCGGCGGCGCACCCATGCCGGCGTTGTTGAACAGAAAGTCGAGCCGGCCGCCAAAGGTTTTCTTGGTCTCCTCGAACAGGCGCTTGACCTCGTCGGGTTTGCCGACATCGGCCACCACCGCCAGCATTTTGCCGCCGCCGGTGTTGGCCATCTCCACGGTCTTGTCGAGCTCGCCGCGGCGCCGACCGGTCACGACCACGTTCCAGCCGTCGCCCTGCAGCGCCAACGCCGCGGAACGGCCGATGCCGCTGCCCCCGCCCGTCACCAGCGCAACCTTGCCGTGAGCCATGTCTCGTTCTCCCTGGTTTGCTGCCGCCTCGCGCCGCAGCCTACCTCCATCGCCCCTACCCGCACCAGTCGGATTGCAGGGCGCGCGCCCTTGACATTTGGCCCGGAGACCCAATACTTAACCAAATGGTTTACCGTTGCATCGACCGCCTCGGCCCCTGGCCTTGCGGCAGCCGCCGCGCCAACGGACCCGTGTCGGACCGTGCGGCAGCGTTCGCGGTCGTTGTTGCCATTCTTCGACGCGAAGGGGACGGTCACAAACGCAGCTAACCAGGCAAGCTCTTAAGTTCGATCGGCATATTTTCGACCCGAGCAACTTTCCCCACCGAGAAAGGAGGCCAGCATGCCAGCAACAGCCGCCAAGTCGCGCAGCGCCCGACGCAAGCAGGCCCGGCCGACCACGCCGCACGGCCACTTCCATTGGAATGAGTTGAGAACGCGGGACGCCGAGCGCGCCAAACGCTTTTATGGGCAAACAATCGGCTGGACCTTCGAGGCCACTTCCACGCCCGATGGCGACACCTATTGGCTCGCCCTGGCGGACGGCAAGCCGGTCGCGGGCTTCTTTTCCCTGGTCTCGCCCAGGTTCGATGCGGTGCCGGAGAGTTGGATTTCGTTCCTGGCCGTCGACGATGTGGATGCGCGCGTGGCCAAGGCGATTGAGGCTGGCGCCACGCTGATGCTGCCCCTATTCGATGTCTCCAACGTCGGCCGCATCGCCATGCTGATGGAACCGGGCGGCGCCGGCATCGGCTGGATCACGCCGGTCGCGTAAATTGCAAGCAAAGGATAGCCCCATGCAGCTTTACTATTTCGAGACGCTCAACCCGCGCAAAGCCTGTGCCGTCGCGCGCTACCTGAACTCGCCCGTCGAGTTCAAGCGCGTCGATCTCAGCAAGGGCGAGCAGAAGTCGCCGCAGTTTCTCGCCATCAATCCCAATGGTAAGGTCCCCGCGCTTAGCGATGGCGGCGCAAAGCTGTGGGAGGCCAACGCAATCATGTGCTATCTCGCCAAGGCCGCAGGCTCAGAGCTCTGGCCCAGCGATACCGCCGGCCAGATCGACGTTTTGCGCTGGCTGAGTTGGAACAGCGAGCATTTCACGCGGCATGCCGGCAACCTTTACTTCCAGCACTTGATCAAGCCGCGCTTCCTGGGCCAGGCGCCGGACGCCAAGGCCGTCGAGGAGGCGACCGGCTTTTTCAAAGCGTTCGCCCGGGTTCTCGATGACCACCTGCGCGATCGCTCCTATCTTCTGGGCGAACGCCTGAGCCTCGCCGACTTCGCCGTCGCCGTCACGCTGCCCTATGCGCAAGAGGCCAAGATCCCCATTGCCGGCTTCCCCGCCATCGAGCGCTGGCACGATCGCCTTGCCGAACTGCCGGCCTGGCGCCAACCGTTCCCGGATCGTACCGCCGCGGCATAGGCGCCCCGCCCTGCCTCCCGCGCCCAAGCTGACAGGCGATGCCGGCGCGGCTGGGCCCGCCAGTCAGCGAGGTGGGCCGGCAAAAATGACGGCACGCGCGGCAGGGGGAGGCTAGCGCTGGCCCGCCGGCGCCGGGGCGACGTCTGCTTAAAATCAGGCCACAAAAAACCAGGGGGGGCGAGCCGCCGCCTTGCGTCACGCTAGCCCGGCCGGGCCTCAAGCAACAATGGGTAGAGCCACCAGCAGGCGCGCGGCCGCTTAGCGCGTCGGTACAGGCTTTTCCCCGCGGTAGTCGTAAAAGCCGCGTTGGGTCTTGCGGCCGAGCCAACCGGCCTCGACGTATTTCACCAACAGGGGGCAGGGACGGTACTTGGAATCTGCCAGGCCCTCATAGAGGACCTGCATCACGGACAGGCAGGTGTCGAGCCCGATGAAGTCGGCAAGTTCCAGCGGACCCATCGGGTGGTTGGCGCCAAGCCGCATGGCCTTGTCGATCGACTCAACCGTGCCCACGCCCTCATAGAGCGTATAGACGGCCTCGTTGATCATCGGCAGCAGAATGCGATTGACGATGAAGGCGGGAAAGTCTTCCGACACCGCAATGGTCTTACCCAGGCTTTCGATGAAAACCCGCGATTGATGGAAGGTCTCGTCCTCGGTGGCGATGCCGCGGATCAATTCGACCAACTGCATCATCGGCACCGGATTCATAAAGTGCATGCCGATGAAGCGCTCGGGCCGGTCGGTGACAGAGGCCAGGCGCGTAATCGAGATCGAGGAGGTATTGCTCGCCAGCATGGCGTTCTTTTTGAGCTTGGGACACAGATCGATGAAGATCTTGCGTTTGACGGCCTCATCCTCGGTGGCGGCCTCGATCACAAGGTCGGCCTCGCCGATGCTCGCCAGATCGGCGGCATAACCGATGCGCTTCAGCGCGCCATGCATGTCGGCATCGCTGATGACGCCGCGCGAAACCTGGCGCGCCATGTTGCGCTCGATGGTGGCGCGGGCCTTGTCGACCGCCTCCTTCTTGATGTCGTGCATGGCGACGTCGAAGCCGGCAAGCGCCACCACGTGGGCGATGCCATTGCCCATCTGCCCGGCGCCGATGATTCCCACGCTTTTGACGTTGGATTGGGTCACGGGATCTGTGCCTTTGCGAGGGCGCTCCATGTGACCTCCGGGTTTTCTCGTTTTGACGCCTGCATCCATGGCGCACGTGCTCCTTCACTACCCCGGCTGCTGTTGTTTGCGCGCCGCGCTGGTCATGACTTGGCTTTATCCAGCTCGCGACCGAGCTCCGGCAGGACCTGGAACAGGTCGGCGACCAGTCCATAATCAGCGACCTGGAAGATTGGCGCTTCGCCGTCCTTGTTGATGGCGACGATCACCTTGCTGTCTTTCATGCCCGCCAGGTGCTGAATGGCGCCGGAGATGCCAACGGCGATGTAGAGCTCCGGCGCCACCACCTTGCCCGTCTGGCCGACCTGATAATCGTTCGGCATATAGCCGGCATCGACCGCGGCACGGCTGGCCCCGACGGCGGCGCCCAGCTTGTCGGCGACCGGCTCGATGTAGGTCTTGAAATTCTCCCCCGACTGCAGGCCGCGCCCCCCCGAGATGATGATCTTGGCCGCCGTCAGCTCGGGCCGATCGGACTTCTGGATCTCCGCCCGCTCGAAGCTCGCAAGCCCCACCGCCGCCGGTGCGCTCACGCTTTCCACGGGCGCCGCAGCGCTGGCGGCCGCCGCCGGGAACGCCGTGGTGCGCACGGTGATGACCTTTTTCGCGTCGGCGCTTTCCACGGTTTGGATGGCGTTGCCGGCGTAGATCGGACGCTCGAAGGTGTTGGGCCCAACCACCTTGATGACGTCGGAAATCTGCATGACGTCGAGCAGCGCCGCCACGCGCGGCAGAATGTTCTTGCCCGAGGCGGTCGAGGGCGCCACCACGGCGTTGTAGCTTCCCATCAGCCCGACGATCAGGGCGGCCATCTCTTCCGCCAGCTGGTGGGCGAATTGGGGTGCATCGGCGTGCAGCACCTTGGCAGCACCCTCGAGCTTGGCGGCACTGTCGGCAACCGCGCCACAGTCGGCGCCGGCCACCAGGACGTGCACCTCCTCGCCGAGCGCGCGCGCGGCGGTCATGGCCTTGGCGACGGTTGCCGCGAGTGTCTTGTTATCGTGCTCGGCTAGCAGCAGAGTGGTCATGCGAGCGCCCCGGCCTCTTTCAGTTTGGCGACGAGTTCGGCGGCATTAGCCACCTTGACGCCGGCTTTGCGGCCCGGGGGTTCAACCGTCTTGAGCACCTTGAGGCGCGGTGCGACATCGACGCCATAGTCCGCGGCCTTGCGCACCTCCAGCGGCTTTTTCTTGGCCTTCATGATGTTGGGCAGCGAAGGATAGCGCGGCTCATTGAGACGCAGGTCGGTCGTGATGACGACGGGAAGTTTCATTTTCAGGGTCTCGAGCCCACCGTCGACCTCGCGCGTCACCAGCGCCGCCTCTGCCTCGATCACCACTTTCGAGGCGAAGGTCGCCTGCGGCCAGCCCAACAGCGCCGCCAACATTTGCCCGGTTTGGTTGCAGTCATCGTCAATCGCCTGCTTGCCGAGGATAATGAAAGCGGGTTTTTCCGCCTTCACCACCGCGGCCAGCAGCTTGGCGACCGCCAGCGGCTCGACCGCCTGGCCTTCCGCCGTTTCGATGAGCAGGCCGCGATCGGCGCCCATCGACAGAGCGGTGCGAATGGTCTCTTGCGATTTACTGGGACCGATGGAAACGGCGACGATCTCTTGGACCATCCCCTTTTCCTTCATCCGTACCAACTCTTCGACGGCAATTTCGTCGAAGGGGTTCATCGACATCTTAACGTTGCTGAGTTCGACTCCCGAGCCGTCGGTCTTGACCCGGATCTTTACGTTGAAGTCGACGACGCGCTTAACAGCGACGAGGGCTTTCATTCCACAAGGTGCTCCATCTTGGCATGACCTGAACTCCCGGCCACGTCATGCCGCACTGCGGTCGCTTGTCTCGCCGCAAAAGGCCAAATTTGCCCGATTTGTGGCGACGCGAATTGGCGCTTCGCAGGTGCGAGATGGAAACCTAGGGCTCCGAAGAGTGCGTGTCAATTGGGCAGCAGCCCGGACACTTTGGACAAAGGCAAGGCAACAAGCCCTGTGGCCGATCTGCCGCGATCGCCGCCGGCCCGTCCTCCAGCCTGCCCGCGAGGGTCAGACCGGGCGCAGGTCACGGTCGAACAGCGGCACGCCCGGTCGGCGTAGGAATACGACCAGGACGGCGCCCGCGACCATGCCGCCGATGTGGGCCCACCAGGCGACCTGATCGACCGGACTGATCAGGACCATGATGACCTGGGTCGCCACCCAAATGCCCAGCACCCAGACGGCCCGGATGTGCAAAGGAATAATGCGGAACGCCAGCACCCAGACGAGCACGCGCGGGTGCAATAAGAGGTAGGCGCCGATCACGCCGGCAACGGCTCCGCTGGCGCCGATCAGCGGCAGCGGCGAGGCGGGCAGCATGATGGCGTGGGTAAGCCCCCCGATCACCCCACACAGAAGGTAAAAGATCAGATACTTCACGTGCCCGAGGGCGTCCTCGATGTTATCGCCGAACACCCACAGGAACAGCATATTGGAGAGCAGGTGGAAAATGTCCCCGTGCATGAACTGATAGGTCAACAGCGTCAGGCCTTCCGGAATCGGCACCGGCTGCTGTGGGGAGGCGACGGGCCCACCCACGAGGTGGGCCTGGAACAACTCGGAGGGGATCAGCGCAAAGGAGAGGATGCTCCCCTGCGCGCCCTCGGTGTTTTGCAGAAGGAACGCCACCACGTTGGCAACGATCAGCCCCACGTTGACCCACTGGAAGCTGATCGAGCGCAGGGGATTGTCATCAGACAGGGGGATGAAAACCACGGCAGCGTTATCCTTTGCTGGAAGGCGGCACGCCGCCTAAAAGATCAACGGTTCTGGCCCGGCACCCACAGGGTATCGGCGCTACCCTTGTCGTTGGCGTAGCGGCTGGCCACGAACAAAAGATCCGACAGCCGATTGATGTATTTCAGCGCCGGCGCGCTGACGTGTTCGCCCGCTTCGTTGGCCAGCGCCACCATGCCCCGCTCCGCCCGGCGACAGACGGTGCGCGCAACGTGCAGCGCCGCGGCGGCGGCCGTCCCGCCGGGGAGTACGAAGGACGTGAGCGGCGCCAACTCAGCGTTGAGCTCGTCGATTTCCGCTTCCAAGCGCGCAACCTGTTGCTCGCTGATGCGCAACCGTTCGCGGCGTGGCTTGCCCTCCCGCTCTGGCGTCGTGAGGTCGGCGCCAAGATCGAACAGGTCGTTTTGCACCCGCCCCAACATGGCATCGAGCTTCGGGCTGACGGCCAGGTGCAGGCGCGCCATGCCGATAAAGGCGTTGGTTTCATCGATGCTGCCATAGGAGGCGATGCGCAAGGAGTGCTTGGGCACGCGCTCGCCGATGCCAAGGGCGGTCAGCCCCGCATCACCGGTCCGTGTGTAAATCTTGTTGAGAACGACCATCGCCGCCGCCGACCCCTGTACGAGAAGCTTCGCCTTCGCGACACCTTGGTTGAGGGTAGCGCGCACCCCGGACGCATCAAGCATACCTCGGCATCAGCGCAGCAGATAGACCAGCAGCATGGCAACGACAATGGCAAGAAACTGCAAGCCGACGCGCCAGCGCATCAGGGTTTGACTGAGGTTGGGGTTCTTGCCGCGCAGCATGTTCCAAAGACCGGCCAAAAGGACGCCAACCACGGCGAGGAGGGCAAGTACGCTTAAGGATCGAAGAACCTGTTCCATGCCAAGATCCCTTCAAGCCGGGGCCAAGCCAGGGCGACAGTAGCCGACCTTGGCCGAGCCTTCGTCCTTAAAGTGCCGCACTGCGCCGAGCGGGGCGCAACCCAGCGGTGCCACAATCGCGCAGCATCTTGGCTCAGATTGTGTTGTATCTGAGCGCTGAGCGCTCCGCCCCGAGTCGGGGCTGGGTGGCGGGGCCGGTGCCCCGACCTCCGGCCGATCCGGCCGCTTGGCATCAGGTCACTGGGCGTCCGGTCATTCGGCGTCCGGTCACCTGGGAGGGCCGGAAGCGCTTCGTGCACTTGGGGGGTTGGGGTGCGATCGGCGCCTCGGCTTTGTTTGGGGCAGGCAGGACAGGCAGGTTGACTAGTCGGAACCTCAAATCGGCTCGGCGCGCGGGCGCACTCGCGCTCGCTGGCATGCTGGCGCCGGCACTGGCCGCCGCGCAGGTCCCCGCCAACCCCGACGAGGCCCGCAAACAGCTCGAGTCCGACCGCGGACGCCTGGAAGCCACCCAGCGGCGCTCCAAGGAGATCCAGGCGGACGTGGACAAGCTCGCCGCCGAGCGCGAGCGTATCAACAGCCGCCTGGTCGAGACGGGCAAGCTCATCCAGCAGAGCGAGGCCCAACTGGGGCTCATCGAATCGCGGCTCGGCGATCTGGAAACACAGGAAAAGCAGGTCCGGGGTTCGCTCGAGGAGCGCCACGGCTCGATTTCGGCCCTGCTGGCGGCCATGCAGCGCATGGGGCGCAATCCTCCACCGGTAATGGTGACGCAGCGTGAGGATGCCCTCTCGATGGTGCGCAGCGCCATGCTGCTGGCGGCGGCTTTTCCCGAGCTGCGCGGTGAAGCCGTGGCCCTATCCGAGCGCCTGAATGCCCTGATCGGCATCATGACCAGCATTCGCTCCGAGGGCGAAAAGCTGCGCGCAGAAACGACGCGGCTCAACGATGCCCGGGTGCGGCTGGCCGGCCTGCAGGAAAGCAAGCGCCAGTCGCTGACCGAGCGCCAGACGGAGTTGGCGCAGGTGCGCCAGGCCGCCGCCGACATCTCCAAAAGCGTGTCGGATCTGGGCGATCTGATCCAGAAACTCGACAAAGAGGTGGCCGAGCGCACCGGGCTTGGCACGTACGAACAGGAGATGGCCGCCCGCGAACAGGAAAAGCAGCGCGCCGCCGCGGCCAAGCAGATTACAGAAAAGAAATCTTCCGCCGAGCTCGCTCCCAGCTCCGACCGCGTGGCTATGCTTACGCCCGGCCGCATCAAGCCGGCGATGCCCTTTACCGAGGCAAAGGGGCAACTGCCCCTGCCCGCCCACGGCCGGCGGGTGCTGACATTTGGCGAAAAAACGCAGTACGGCAGCCAATCCCGCGGGCTTGTGATCGAGACCCGCTATGGGGGCCAGGTTGTCTCGCCCTGTGACGGCTGGATTGTTTACGCTGGCGAGTTTCGCAGCTACGGGCAGCTCTTGATCATCAATGCTGGCGGAGGGTATCATATTTTGTTAGCAGGTTTATCCCAGATTGATGTGCAACTTGGCCAATTCGTGCTTACTGGGGAGCCGGTAGGCGTGATGAGCGCAGCTGCAAAGTCGTCGCTGTCGAAGGCGCAGGAGAGCGGTCCTGTGCTCTATATCGAATTCCGCAAGGACCAGCGGCCAATAGACCCCGACCCTTGGTGGGCGGATGCCTCTCGAAAGGTGCAAGAATGACCAGGAAATCCGACTACGCCTTTTGGACGTTCGTGTTGTTGGCGTGTCTCGCCGGAGCCACCACCGTGCTCAACGTCACGCGCACGTACTCGGCTACGTCGGGAAACTCGGAAATCTACAAACAGCTTGATCTGTTCGGCGACGTGCTGGAGCGGGTGCGCAGCGATTACGTCGAGAAGCCGGACGATGCCATGCTGATCGATTCGGCCATCAACGGCATGCTGAGCGCGCTCGATCCGCACTCCGCCTACCTCAATCCCAAGAGCTTCCGCGACATGCAGGTGCAGACGCGCGGCGAGTTCGGCGGCCTTGGCATCGAGGTGACGATGGAAAACGGCGTCGTCAAGGTGGTCTCCCCGATCGATGACACGCCCGCCTCCAAGGCCGGGCTGTTGACTAACGACCTCATCACGCATCTCGACGGCGAACAGATTGTCGGGCTCACGCTCGAGCAGGCTGTGGAAAAGATGCGGGGCCCCGTCAATACACCCATCACGCTGACCATCGTGCGCAAGGGCCGCGATGATGCCTTCGACGTCAAGATCGTGCGCGACGTCATTCGCATCAACGCCGTTAAGGCACGCGCCGAAGGCGACGTGATCTACGTCAAGGTTTCGACCTTCAATGAGCAGACCCACGCCAATCTGGTGAAGGCCATCGAAGGCCTGAAGAAGTCGGCCGGCAAGAATCTCAAGGGCTATGTCATTGACCTCAGGGGCAACCCCGGTGGCTTGCTCGATCAGGCCATCGCCGTCTCCGACGACATGCTGGAGAAGGGTGCCATCGTGCTCACCAAGGGCCGCGGCCTGGAAGAGACGCAGCGGGCCAACGCCCGGCCGGGCGACATCACCGAGGGCAAGCCGATCGTGGTATTGATCAACGGCGGTTCGGCCTCGGCATCGGAAATCGTCGCCGGTGCCCTCCAGGATCACAAGCGCGCGACCGTGATCGGCACGCGCTCGTTTGGCAAGGGCTCGGTACAAACCATCATTCCCTTGGGCGCCAACGGTGCCATCCGCCTTACCACGGCGCGCTACTACACGCCCTCGGGACGCTCGATCCAAGCCAAGGGGATCGAACCCGACGTGATGGTCGAACAGGAGCTGCCGCCGGAACTGCAAAGCAAGCTGCCAAACCGCTCACCCAGCGAGGCGAGCCTGCGCGGCCATCTCAAGGGTGAGACGAAGGACGGCAAGGAAGGGGGCGGCTCCTCCAGCTACGTGCCGAAGGAGGCCGAGAAGGACACGCAGCTGCAGTATGCCCTGAAGATGCTGCGCGGTGAGCCCTTGCCGCAGATCAAGAAAAAAGCCGAAGCGCCCGACGCGGACGGCGAGCAAAAGACCGAGACGAAGTGAGCTGCCGCTCGCGGCGCGCAAACCCCGTTGGGCGCCGTACGGCGCCCAACGCTTTTTTCCGGACGGGTGCATGCCCTCAACGCTCGCCTATCGACCCTGCGTCGGCATCATGGTGCTCAACGCTCAAGGCCGCATCTGGATCGGCCGCCGGTTCGATGCCCCCCAGGAGCCGGAAGGGCCCGGCACCTGGTGGCAGATGCCCCAGGGCGGCATTGACGCCGACGAGGAGCCGCAGCAGGCAGCGCTCAGGGAGCTGTTCGAGGAGACGGGCATGCGCTCGGTCGCCCTCATCGCCGAAAGCCCCGATTGGTACGCCTATGACCTGCCCGAAAAGCTGCGGCCCAGGGCGTGGGGCGGACGCTATCGCGGCCAGCGCCAGAAGTGGTTTGCCGTGCGCTTTCTTGGCGAGGAAAGCGAAATCGCCATTGCGCGGCCGCCGGGACAGAGCATCGAATTCGACGCCTGGCGTTGGGCCGAGGCCGCCGAACTGGTGGCCCTCGTCGTCCCCTTCAAGCGCGAGGTCTACGCCCAGGTGCTCGGAGACTTTGCGCCCGTGCTGGGCCCCACCGCCTGAGGCCTTGGCGCCGTTAGCCTTGATTTGCGCGTGACAAAGACAAGCAAATCACGCAACACTTAAATTAAGCTTTTGCTGGCAGGGACTTGGCTCAATCGACGTGGCCAACAGACTGAACATCGATCTGCCTTACCGCCCCTGCGTCGGCATCATGCTGATCAACCGGGACGGGCTGGTGTGGGTTGGCCGGCGCCTGCCCAAATGGGTGGGCGACCGCTCAAGACCCATCTGGCAAATGCCACAGGGCGGGATCGGCGCGGGCGAGCCGGAACGCGCCGCGGCACTCCGCGAACTTGAAGAGGAAACCGCCGTCCACTCCGTTGCCATCATTGCCGAGGCGCCGGGTTGGTTCAGCTATGACTTGCCCACGGAGCTTTTGGGCGTGGCGCTCAAGGGCAGATACCGCGGCCAGCGCCAGAAGTGGTTTGCCATGCGCTTTCTTGGCGAGGAAAGCGAAATTGACGTTTCGCCGCGCAACGGCCGCAAGGCCGAGTTCGAGGCCTGGCGCTGGGCCAAGATGACCGAGCTTCCCGATCTGATCATCCCCTTCAAGCGTCAGGTCTATCGCGACGTCGTGTCGATTTTTGCGCCCTACGCCGCTTGAGGCGATCGGCTTGCGGGCAGGGGCGGGGGCCGCGCCTCCGTCACGCTTTGTCCATCTCGGCCAGCACCTTGCGGGCGGTGCGGAAGCATTCGACCCCAAGCGGTACGCCGGCATAAATGGCGATTTGGTGGATGATGGCTTGCACCTCCTCCTTGCTGACGCCGTTCCTGAGCGCGCCGCGCAAATGCAGTTCCCACTCGTGCATGCGGTTGAGGCAGGCCAGCATCACCAGGTTGAGCATTGACCTAGTCTTCTTCGGCAAGCGCTCGTCACTCCACACCAGACCCCAGCAGTACTCGTTCAAGATTTCCTGAAACGGACCATTAAAGTCGTCGGCCGCGGCGGCGGCACGATTGACGTACTCCTCGCCCAGCACCGCCTTACGGATGGCTAGACCCTTGTCTCGTAGCGCCTTGTCCACCATTCTCTCCATTGCTGCTGCAAACGCCAGATCTGAAACGCATAACGTTGTGGCAGCCTTTGCCCGGGGGCTCAAGCCCGTCACCCCCGAGCCGTGCTGGTCCTTGCCGGGCAGCGGGCGCCCGGCTCAGGGATGCTCGACGTGGCGTGGCATGCGTGCGATGCCCGCCAGCGACCGAAGCAGAGCAACGCCTGACAACCAGCCCCAGGGCGCAAGCGAGATGAGGACAGGATTGACCCGATGCGCTTAATTACACTCAAGACCGGAGACAAGGTTCCCGCGCTCGGCCTCGGCACCTGGCGCATGGGCGAGCGCAAGAGCGAGCGCGCCGCCGAGCTCAAAGCGCTGAAGCTCGGGCTCGAGCTCGGCGTGCGCCTGATCGACACCGCCGAAATGTACGGCGAGGGTGGCGCCGAGGAAATAGTCGGCGAGGCGATTGCCGGCAAGCGCGACAGCATCTATCTCGTCAGCAAGGTCTATCCTCACAATGCCTCGCGCCGAGGCACCATTGCCGCCTGCGAGCGCTCCTTGCAGCGACTGAAGACCGATCGGCTCGACCTTTATCTTTTGCATTGGCGCGGCTCTTATCCGCTGGCCGAAACGGTGGAGGCCTTCGCGAGGCTCCTGCAGGACGGCAAGATTCGCCGCTGGGGTGTCAGCAATTTCGACAGCGAGGACATGCGCGAGCTCAAGGAGCAACCGGGCGGCGAGGCCTGCGCCGCCAATCAGGTCCTCTACCACCTGGGCAACCGGGGCATCGAATGGGAGCTCATCCCCTATTGCCGGCGCGCCGAGGTCATGGTGATGGCCTACTCGCCGCTGGGTCAGGGACCGCTGTTGCGCAAGCCCGCGCTCGCCCCGCTTGCCGCCAAGCACGGCGTCACGCCGGCGGCGATTGCGCTCAGCTTCGTCTTGCGCCAGCCCGGGATGGTGACGATCCCCAAGGCCGTCACGCCTGAGCATGTGCGGGCCAATCTCAAGGCCCTCGATGTCTGCCTCGACGCCGAGGACCTCAAGGCGCTCGATGCCGCCTTCCCGCCGCCCAAGCGCGCAACCCCGCTGCAAATGACTTGACGAAGCGGCGCGCGGCCCCCCAAGCCCCGCTATGCGCCCTTAGGCGATCGGCAGCCCGCTGGTCTTGGCCTTGTGTTCGGGTTCCACGTGGATGAGCACCTCGGCGCCCGGAATGGCGTCGGCGAGCGCGTCTTCGATGCGATCGCAGATCTGATGCGAGGAGGCGACCGTCATGCGGCCTGGGACGACCAGGTGAAACTCGATGAAGGTCACGCGTCCGGCCGTCCGCGTCTTGACATCGTGCGCCTGGATCGCGCCCTCGGCATTGTTGGAGATCACCTCGCGGATGCGGCGCGCGACCTCGGCGGTTACGGCCTCATCCATCAGGCCACTGATGGAATCGCGCATCAGGCGCCAACCCGCCCATAGGATGTTGACGGCAACCACGGCGGCCAACAGCGGATCGAGCACCTGCCAGCCCGTCAGCGTCGCCAGCGACAAGCCCGCGAGCACGCCCAAGGAGGTCGCCACGTCGGTCAACAGGTGCCAGCCATCGGCGACCAGCGCGGGCGAGCGCTGCCGGCGCCCCCAGGTCAGCAAAAAGTAGGACCAGGCCGCATTGATGAGCGTCGCCGCCCCGTTCAAGAGCAAGCCTTGCACCGGCTGATTGAGGCGGCGCGGCAGCACCAGGGCATCGTAGGCTTCACGCACGATCAAGAGCGCCGCAAGCACGATCAGCACACCCTCCAGGACGGCCGAGAAGTACTCCGCCTTGTGATGACCGAACTGGTGGCGCCGATCGGCCGGCTGGGCGGAAATATGCAAGGCATAAAGCGCCACCAGGGCGGTGATCAAATTGACGATGCTTTCCAGCGCGTCGGAGTAGAGAGCGACGCTGCCGGTGATCCAATAGGCAAGGAATTTGAGGCCCAACACCGCGGCCGCCACCACGATCGAGACGACGGCGGCAACCTTCAGCTTGTCGGCGACTTGCAGAGGTCCAGCCAGCATGGTGTTCGAGCCAAGGCGCTTCGAAACCGATGTGGCACGAACGGGCGGCGATTGCCAGCGCTATTCGCGCCGCGCGACGCGAGCAAGGCCTTCATCAACATGGTGAAAACACCCGCCGCCAGCGGCGAAATGCACAACTGCTTTGCCGGCTCGGTAGCTCGTCAGCGCCGAATCTGATGCAAAGGCTGCCTGAGCGGCCGCCACGCGGCCGCCTCACTGGTTGGCGTGCGTCGGGCTCCTCGGAAGGAGGCATGCCGAAATGGCCAATTTTCCCACCCATATCGCCGTCGGCACCGTCGTCAGCGGGGCACTGGCAACCGTGACACTGGCAGCCGACGTGGTGGCGCCCGAAAACCTGGTGGCCGTCACGCTGGCCGGCGTGCTGGGCTCGGTGTTACCGGACATCGACCTCAAGGACTCGCGCCCGAGTCGGGCGATGTTCGCCGGGCTTGGCGTCTTCTTCGCCTTTGCGGTGCTGTTCAGCCTGCAGCAAAAGTATTCCGTGGCGGAAATGATCATCCTGTGGCTCGGCACCCTGGTGCTAGTGCGCTTCGTCGCGCACGCCTTCTTTCATCGGCTGAGCGCGCATCGCGGCATCTGGCACTCGATCTTGGCCGCCGTTTTCTGCGCCTGCGCCACCGCGGCGATCTACACCAGCGTGCTCGGCCGCAACGAGGGCGTGGCGTGGCTGGCGGGAGGCTTTTTGGCCATCGGCTACTTGACCCACCTTATTCTCGACGAGATCTACTCCGTCGACGTGATGGATACCCGCCTCAAGGCCTCCTTCGGTACGGCCCTAAAACTGATCGATCCGCGTCACCCCGGTGCGACCGCCGCCATGGCGGTGGCAACGGTGCTCGCCTTTCTGCTGGCGCCACCCACCAAATCCTTCATCGACGGCGTGACCTCGCGCTCGCTGTGGAGCGCCTTGCAACATCGCCTGCTGCCGCAAGACAATTGGTTTGGCCTCGACTGGCGCCAACTGGCGCGGTGGCAAGACCGGCCCTCGCGCTCTGCCTCGCCGTCGCCGGCGGCCGCTGCCAATACCATCGAGACGGGCTCGATCACGCCGACCGGCGCGCCGGTGCCCAACCTGCCGGCCAAATGAAAGCCTAGCGAAAGCGCAACAGCACGGCACCCGCCAGCACCAGCCCGGCGGCCGCGAGGCGGGCCGGCAGGATTGGCTCGCGCAAGATGAGGGCGGCAAACAAGGCGGCAAACAGCACGCTGGTCTCCCGCAGCGCCGCCACCAGTGCAATCGGCGCCACGGTCATGGCCCAAATGGCGATCGCGTAGGCCACCGTCGAAAGTGCGGCGCCGGCCGCGGCCGTGCGCCAGTGCGCGCGAAACTCGGGCCCAAGGGCGGGGCCGAGGCGCAGCCAACCATAGATGGCCATGGTGACGCCGTCGCCGATGAAGAGCCACACCGTATAGGCCAAGGCGCTACCGGCAAGACGGGCGCCGATGCCGTCGACCAGGGTATAGGCGGTGATGGTGAGCGAGGTGGCAAGTGCGGCGGCAACGGCGCGGCCATCAAAGCGCGCTAGCCTGCGGCCACCCTTTGCCGCCAACAACACGATGCCGGCCGCCAACACGGTGACGCCGGCCCAGCCGGCGCCGCCCAACGCCTCCTTGAGCCAGAGCGCGGCAAGCGCCGCCGTCAACAGCGGTGCCGCGCCGCGCGCGATCGGATAGACCTGGCCGAGATCGCCCCAACGATAAGCCTCCGCCAGCGTCAAAAAATAGGCGACATGAATGACGGCCGACGCCACGATGTAGGGCCAGGCCTGCGCGGCGGGCAGCGGTATGAACGGCAACAGCGGCACCACCATCAAGCCGGCGGTGACCGCCACCAAAACCGTGGCCACAACCGGGGCCACTTTCAGCTTAAGGAGCGTATTCCAGCCCGCATGGCAGGCGGCCGCGACCAGCACGGCTGTAAAGACAAAGGGGTCCACTTGGGCGCGCCCGGCTCCTTGCAGATGACCGACTTTGGTCGGGTATGCCAATCAAGGGAGGGAAAACCACGGCCGACGCTACCCCCGCCAATTTATGGCAACAAGGGCCACCGCTTATGTCGCGGCGCGCCGTGGGTCGTCCATGCCACCGCCCAACCTCGCCCAACAGGTGCTCGATTTGCGAGCGCAGCCAATCCCTTGCGCTGAAAGACCGGGGGGCGGTGGGCCGCTGCGGGCGCGGCGCCGGCCTCGCCGCCGTGGCCGCCCTGCGACACCCGACCTCCCCCGACGCGGGGGGTGTTTGCTTTGGCGGCGCCACAATCGGCAGGCATTGCATGCCGCGCCAGCGCGGTGTTCCGCTTGACGCCACGCCTGAGTTTAAGCCTGATCTGGTCCCGTGGGAACCACATCGGTGCGGAAAGCCAACAGGAGCATCGTTATGCCAATCGACTGGACCACCATCCCCGTCATGCCCCTTGGGCTGCTGGCCGCACTCACCTTCGTGGCCTCGCTAATCGGCAATTCGCTCAGCCGTAGCGCCTTCATCGGCTCGATCCTGACCGTCATTATTTTCGTGGCCTTCTACGTCTTCTGGAACCACTACGACACGCCGTTGCAGGCCATGGCGGGCAACATCCATTTCCCCAACAGCTGGACCCCGGTCAGAGGTCGCTGAGGCATTCGGCGCTCGCAAAGGCCGACGGCCACGACGAGCGCCGATCCATTTCACTGCCGGGATCAGACGTCAGGTCCGGCTGCGCTGCCGGATCATGTAGGCATCGTAGGTGGTCTCGCAGACCTGATGCCAGGCGTACTGATCGTTGCGAAAAGCGGTCGTCGAGTCGTATAGCTTCTTGAAGACCGCGTTTTTTGCCGCCACCTCGCTGAAGAGTTCCTGGCTGGCCTTGTAGCAGGCATCCAAGATATCGAGCGAGAACGGACGCAGCTGTGCGCCGGCAGCAACTAGGCGTTTGATCGAGGGCGGGTTGCGGCTGTCGTACTTGGCAATGAGATCGGCCGCCACGTGCCCCGCAACCGTGGTGACCATTTGTTGATAGGCTTTCGGCAGCTCCGCCCACTTGGCGCTGTTGATGTAAAGGAAGCCGTTGGCGCAGCCCTCCCACCACCCGGGATAGTAGTAGTAGGGTGCGATCTTCACGAAGCCCAGCTTTTCGTCGTCGTAGGGCCCGATCCATTCGGCCGCATCGATCGCGCCCTTTTCGAGGGCGGGATAGATATCGGCGGGGGGAAGCTGCTGCGGTACCACGCCGAGACGCGACAGCACCTGACCGGCGACACCACCGACCCGGAACTTCAAGCCTTTGAGGTCGGCGACGGTTTTGATCTCCTTGCGGAACCAGCCTCCCATCTGCGCCGTCGTGTTGCCGAACGGCACGCCGTAGACGTCGTAGGATTTGTAAAGATCATTCAGCAGATCGAGGCCGCCACCGTAGGTCAACCAAGCATTCATCTGCCGCGTGTTGAGCCCGAACGGCACGGCCGTGCCGAAGGCAAAGGCGAGATCTTTGCCGATGTAGTAGTAGGAGGCGGTGTTGCCCATTTCCACCGTGCCGGCCGAGACGGCGTCGAACACCTGAAAGGCGGGAACGACTTCGCCCGGGCCGAACACCTGCACCATAAACTTCTGGTCGGAGACCTCCGCCAGATTTTTGCTGAACATCTCGCAGGCGCCATAGAGCGTATCGAGGGATTTGGGAAACGTCGTTGCCAGACGCCAGCGGACGCTGGGCGCCGACTGGGCGATGGCCGGTGCGGCCACCCCGGCCGCCGCCAAACCAAGCCCGGTCCGCTTCAGGAATTGTCTGCGCTGCATGGGCTTCCTCCCGGTTTGCAAGTCTCTTTGCCCGCCCGCTCGCCTCACAGCGGCCGTGCCAGACACGGCGGTAGCCGGCCGATGCTCAGCGTCGATCGGCTGCGCCTGCCGGCGGCGGGCCTAAGCTTAACGATGCCGCCACGCCCGCGGTCAATCGCCCCCGGCCGGCGGCCGGAGCGCGCCCGCAGGGTTGCCCCACGCCCAGGACCTTGCCGCCGCCAACTTCCCATTGCCGAGCCGCGTTATTTAGAATTATTCTAAATCAAAACGTGGGAGAGGGTGTCACCATGCGGCGCTTCGACAGCCTATCCGAGCAGGAGCTGCTCGCCCTTGCCATCTCGCTGGAGGAGGAGCATGCGCGCATCTATGCCGACTACGCGCAGGGTCTGCAGCAGGCCTATCCCGCCTCCGCCCAGATCTTCCACGAGATGGCCGAGGAGGAAAACGGACACCGGCGCCAGCTGATCGACCTTTATCGGGAAAAATTCGGCGAGCACATTCCGTTGGTGCGCCGCCACGACGTTAAGGGCTTCCTGCAACACGAGCCGCTCTGGATGCTGCGGCCCCTCGGCCTCGCCAAGGTGCGCCGGCAGGCGGAGGCCATTGAATTGGAGACCCGCCGTTTTTACGAGCGGGCACTCGAGCGCAGCACCGATGCCGGGCTTCGCAAGCTGCTCGGCGATCTGATCGCCGCCGAGCGCGAGCATATCGACCGCGCCCAAAAACTCTCGCAGGAGCTGTTGAGCGGCGGCGCCAGACAAAGCGAGGACGCCGCGCGCCAGCGCGCCTTTGTGTTGCAGGTGGTCCAACCGGGGCTCGCCGGTTTGATGGACGGATCGGTGTCGACGCTCGCCCCCTTGTTTGCCGCCGCCTTTGCCACCCACAACACCTGGGAAACATTCCTGGTGGGCCTCGCCGCCTCGGTCGGGGCCGGGATTTCCATGGGTTTTGCCGAGGCGCTGTCGGACGATGGCGAACTGACAGGTCGAGGGCCACCGCTGCTGCGGGGCAGCATTACCGGCCTGATGACGGCGATCGGCGGCATCGGCCACACGCTGCCCTATCTGATCGGCGACTTTGCCCTCGCCACGGGTATCGCCATCGTCGTCGTGCTGATCGAGCTGTGGGTCATCGCCTGGGTTCGCTCCCACTACATGGAGACCAAATTCCTGCGCGCCGCCTTCGAGGTCGTGGTGGGAGGGCTGATCGTGTTCGCGGCGGGGATTTTGATCGGCAACGCCTGACGCGCGTGCCTGCTGCGCGATGGCCTCGGCTCACGAGCTCCGCGGGCCGACCACGAAGGCCAACGCGCCTGCCGCGCGCTCGCTTCCCGCTTCAGCGACCCTTGAAGACCGGCTTGCGCTTTTCCATGAAGGCGCGGCGGCCCTCGATATAGTCTTCGCTGGCAAAGCAAGCCTTGATGGCGGCGTCGATTTCGTGCATGCGCCGTCGCTCGGGGTCATCGAGCGCCGCGTTGATCGCCATCTTGGCCGCCTTGATGGTGAGCGGGGCATTGGCGCTGATGCCGGCGGCGAATTTGCGCACGTAGCCCTCGAGCTCGGCCGCCGGTACCACCCGGTTCACCAAACCCATGATGCGCGCATCCTCGGCGCTGAACTTGCCCGCCGAGAAAAAAATCTCCTTGGCGAACGCCGGCCCGACCACGTCGACGAGGCGCTTGATGCCGGCATAACGGTAGCCTAGGCCAAGCCTGGCCGCGGGCACCGCGAACACCGAATCGGCCGAGCAAATGCGGATGTCCGTGGTGAGCGCTATGCCCAGGCCGCCGCCGATGCAGATGCCCCGTATCATGCTAAGCGTGGGTTTGGCCGCCCGCACCAGGGTCGTGTGGGCCGCCTCGCCCGCCTCATCGTAGATTTTGACCGCATCGGCGCTGCCGCGCTTGTTCTCGAACTCGGAAATATCGGCGCCGGAAACAAAGGCGCGCTCGCCCGCGCCCGCCAACACGATGACGCGCACCGCCGGGTCGGCCTCGTAGGCGGCGACGATCTTCGGCACGGCCAGCCACATCTCGTAGGATACGGCATTGTGCTTTTCGGGTTGGTTGAAAATTATCCAGCCGATGCCATCCTCGACGCGGCCGATCATCTTCGCTGTGCCGGTATCCACGATTGCTGCCTCCGATTGTCGCGCGCGCCCAGGTGGGTGCCGTGAGCTAAATGACCTTCTTGCCGCGCAGCGCCTTGATGTCGTTGCCGCCATAGCCGAGCGCGGTCAAGATTTCCTCGCTGTGCTCGCCCAGCGCCGGCGTCGGCCGATTGATCACCGAGGGCGTCCGCGACAATTCGACCGCCTGGTTGACAACGCCCGCATCCTTGCGCGTCGGATGCGGCATCGGCACCGCCATCCCGACATGCTTGACCTGTGGATCGTTGAACATCTGGCCGATGTCGTAGATCGGGCCGGATGGGACACCGGCCGCATTCAGCCGCTCGACCAGGTCCAAACTGGTGTAGGCCTTGGTGAAACTGCCGATTTCTGCGTTGAGGCGCGCGCGATTTTGCGAGCGCTTGTCGCCGGTGGCGAAGTCCGGATCCTCGAGCAGCCGCTCGGCGCCCATCGCCTTGCACATGCGCGCAAAAATGTGCTGACCGGAGGCGGCAATATTGATGTGCCCATCACTGGTCGGAAACACCCCGGTTGGAATCGAGGTGGGATGATCGTTGCCCGCTTGCTTGGGCACGTCGCGCGCCACGGTCCAACGCGCCGCCTGGAAATCGAGCATGGAGATCTGGGCCTGCAGCAGCGACGTCTGCACCCACTGGCCCTCGCCCGAAACCTCACGCTCGAGCAAGGCAATCAAGGCCCCCATCGCCGCATAGTTGCCGCTGGAGAGGTCGGCGATCGGGATGCCGACGCGCACCGGGCCCTGGCCCGGCAGGCCGGTAATCGACATCAAGCCGCCCATGCCCTGCGCGACTTGGTCGAAGCCAGGGCGGTCGGCATAAGGACCGGTTTGCCCGAAGCCCGACAAGCTGACGTAGACCAGCCGCGGATTGAGTTTGCGCAAGGTCTCATAGTCGATGCCGAGCCGCTTCTTCACGTCCGGCCGGTAGTTCTCTATCAACACGTCGGCGGTCTCGGCCAACTTCTTGAGGATGGCGACGCCTTCGGGGGTCTTGAGGTTGAGGGCGAGGCTCTTCTTGTTGCGATGCAAATTAAAGAAATCGGGGCCGTGCCGCGATCCGCCGAGGCCGTCTTCTTCCGATTCGATGGGCATCTCGACCTTGATAACGTCGGCACCCCAATCGGCAAAATGGCGTGCCGCCGTCGGGCCGGCGCGGGCGCGGGTCAAATCGATGACCTTGAAGCGGGACAGCGGACCTTTGCGCTCTTGGACCATTACCGAACCAACCCTTTTTTGCGACATGGCGAAGGTTTGCAGCATACGCCGGCAAGCTCAGATCGTCAGCACGATCTTGCCGAAATGCGCGTTTGCCCGCATGTGCGCCAGTGCCGCGGCGGCCTGATCGAGCGAAAAGGCGCGATCGATCGGCAACCGCAGCCGACCCGCCTCGATGTCCCCCCACAAATCCGCGCGCATGCGCCGCACGATCTCGCGGACCTCCTCCAGCGTGCGCGTGCGGAAGGTAACGCCGATGTACTCGATGCGGCGCAGCGCGTGCAGGTCGAAGTCAAATTCACCTTTGAAGCCGCCGAGCCGGCCGACGTTGACGATGCGCCCGCGAATGGCGGTTGCCTTCAGGTTTTCGTTGGCGACGCTGGCGGACACCTGATCGACAATGAGATCCACGCCCTTGCCGTCGGTGGCCTGCAACACGCGGGCCGACCAATCGGTTTGCGTCGTGTCGACCGCGAGGTCGGCGCCGAATTCCTTGAGCCGAGCGCGACGGGCGGCGTTGGTCGAGGTGCCAATGACGAGCCGCGCGCCCTTGAGCTTGGCGATCTGCAGCCCCATCAAGCCCACGCCGGAGCTGGCGCCCTGAATTAACACGCTCTCACCGGCCTTGAGCCGGCCGTTGCCGACCACGGCATCGTGCATGGTCTGCAAGGCCACCGGCAGCGTCGCGGCCGCTTCATAACCCATGTTGTTGGCCGGGATCGGCGAAACGCGACCCCAGTCTGCAACCGCATACTCCGCATAGCCGCCGTTGCCCGAGCACATCACGCGCTCCCCCGGCTTGAGCGAGGTCACCTCGCTGCCGACGGTGACGACCTCGCCGGCGAACTCGAGCCCGAGCACGGCGCCGGGTCCACCGATGCTGCCATGGCGCTGTCCCGACGCCATGATCAGGTCGGCCCGATTAAGGCCCGCCGCACGCACTTTCACCAGCACCTGCGCTGGGCCGGGCACCGGCCTTGCAACATCGCGGATCTCGACGCCGTTTTCACCGAGCACGGCAGCTTTCATCGCTTGTTCTCCAAAACCACAATCCCCGCTGACCTCAGGCGCCCCGCGGCACCCAGCCGCTGCTCGTGAGAAAATCGGCAAGGCGCCGGTTAAAGACTTGGGCCCGCTCGAAATAGGCCGAATGGCCGGCATCGGCAATATGCGCCACCTCCGCGCGCGGCAGCAACCGGCCGAGCGCATCGGCGGCAAAGGGGGGCATGACGATATCCTCGTCCCCCGCCAGCAAGAGGCTCGGGCAGCCGATGGCGCCGAGCTCGGCGGGCGCGCGCCTGCGGGCGGCGAGCAACCGGGCCCGCAGCGTTTCCTTGTCGAGGTCGGCATTGGTCTCATCGATATGGCGATAGAGCAGATGCAAGGCCGGCTGCTCGCGGGCCATGCGGGCGCCGCAGGCAACATGGATGCCCGCCCGCATCAGCTCGACGCGTGCCTGCTCGCTGGCCTGGCGCCAGTCCTCAAGCCGTTGCCGCCACGGCTCGGAGGCTTCGAGGCGGGCCGGATCGATGCTGCCCGTGGTCGCGGCCAACACCAGGGCGCGGAGCTTTTGCGTGCCCTTGAGGGCATACTCCATGGCCGTCCAGCCACCCATGGATTGGGCAACGATGGCCACCTCGGCGAGACCAAGATGATCGATGAGGGCGGCGAGGTCCTCGGCGTAGTCGCCGGGGTCGGGCCCGCCGGCAATCGCCGAGGATGGGTAAAAGCCACGGTGGGCAAAGGTCACGCAGGCATAGGCACTGGCAAAGTGCGCCACCTGCTGCCACCAGGAGGCGTGATTGCCGCCGAGGCCGTGCGCAAACACAATGGCGCGCCCCTCGCCGGTGACCTCCCAGTAAAGCTCGCCGCCCGGCCGCGCCAGGGTGCCGCGCTGCCGCCGCGCGGCGGAGCGCACTTTACCCATGCCCGAGCCGCTGTCTGTTGGAGGGTGAGTGGCCAAGGCTATCGCCACGGCTTCGCGTCTTTAGAACCGGGAAACGTTCACTTCCTTGCTGGTGATGAACTCGAGCAGCGCCGGCTGTCCCTGCTCGGTGGCGGCGATGCCGCGCTTGATTGCCGGCACGATGTCGCCCGGCTTCTCGATGCGCTCGCCGTAGCCGCCGAAGGCGCGCGCCATCGCCGCATAGTCGCCGGAAATGTCGGTTGCACGGTACTTCTCGGTCGAAATCGGCATGACCTTGAGCTCGATCGCCATCGAGAAGTTGTTAAGCAGAATGGAAAGGATGGGAATGCGCTCGCGCACCGCCGTCTCGAAATCCATGCCCGTGAAGCCGATTGCCGCGTCGCCCCACACGTTGATGCAGAGCTTGTCCGGTTTGGCGAGCTTGGCACCCATGGCGAGCCCCAAACCGTAGCCGAGCTGGGTGGTCTTGCCCCAACCCAGATAGGACAGCGGCGTCGTCGGCCGCCAGAACGGGGAGAGTTGGTCGCGCGGGCTGCCGGCATCGTGGGTAATGATGGTGTTGGCGACGTCGACGGTCTGCTGCAGGTCCCAGAGCACGCGGTAGGGATTGAGGGGGGTGGCGTTCTCGGTGAGCTTTCCCATCCACTTGGCGAGCCAGGCATCGTGCACCTCGCGAATTTCCGCGGCCACCTTGCCCGCATCGCGCGGGCTCTTCTGGCTGCGGTGCACCTCGGCGAGGACGGCCTCGAGCACCAGTTTGGCATCCCCTAGAACAGCCAAGGCACAGGGCACGTTGAGGTTGATGTCGGCTGCATCCAGCGTGGCATGGATGACGGTTTTGCCCTTCGGCATGGCCACGCCGAAGTTGGTTTGCCCGAAGCTGCAACCGATGCCGAAGATCAGGTCCGCTTCCTTGAGGAAGTGGTGCACGGAACCCGGAATGGCGAGACCGCCCGAACCGAGTGCCAGCGGGTGCGTCTCGGGAAAGGCGCTCTTGCCTTCCAGGCTGGTGCAGACGGGAATGGCGAGCAACTCGGCCAGCGCCTTGAGTTCCCCCCAGGCCTCCGCCCAGTGCACGCCCTGGCCGGCATAAAGCACGGGCCGTTTCGCCTTGATCAGCATCGCCGCCGCCTGGCGCACGGCTTCCAGGTCGGGCCCCGACCTAAGGCGCGCGGCGGGCACATGATCGATGCTGTCGATTTCTTCGGCGAACACATCGACCGGCACCTCGACCAGCACGGGACCGCCGCGACCACTTTTGAGCTGGGTGAAGGCACGGCGGAAGATGCCCGGCAGATCCTTGGCCGCCGTCACCGGCTCGGCCGACTTGGTGATGTTGCGCATGCTGAGGCTGGAATTGTAGTTCCGGCTGACGTGGGCGAGGTGACGGGCATAGCCCATGGGCATCACCAGAATCGGGATCGATTCGCTGTAGGCCTGGGCAACGCCACCATAGGCGTTCTCGCTGCCGGGCCCGTGCTGCATGCAGAAGACCCCGATTTTGCGCCCCGAGGTGACGCGCGAGATGGCATCGGCCATGTGCAGTCCGGTCCGCTCCTGGCGCACGATGATCGGGCGGATGCCCGCGGCAGCGCTGCGCTCCAGGATGTGGTTGACCGGATAGCCGATCACCCATTCGACCTGCTCACGCTTCAGGATCTCGGCAATTGCGTCCGGGGTCTTCATGTGTCCTCCCACTGGCTCTGGCGCGTCCTCGCTTGGGTTTGCGGCCGCCCCTTAGCGTAGGGCCAGGACAGCCTCCTCGTCGAGGGTCTCTGTCCTTCTGGTCAAATTCGTGATCTAAAAACCGTTTGCATAACCAAGCTGAGCCTCCCCTTCGCGCTTTTCTTTCCTCGCCACGTCACTTGCAGGGAAACCGTCCATGCCCAAGTTCCGGATCGTCACGCCCGCCGGCGCCTCCTTCAGCAACAGCGGTGGCGGCTATAGCTTCGAAATGGAGGCGCTCGAGAACCTCGACGCCGAGATTGTTGAGTGTCCCACCACGGAAGAGGCGTTCATCGCCGCCGCTAAGGGTGCGGATGCCATCTATGCCAAAGGCATGAAATTCACCCGACGCATGATCGAGTCGCTCGACAAGGCCCGCGTGATCGCCTTGGGAACGGTCGGCGTCGACTACGTCGATGTCGTCGCGGCGACCGCAAAGGGCATTCCCGTTACCAACTGCCCGGATACCTTCATCGAGGAAGTCGCCGACCACGCCATGATGCTGCTGCTCGCCACCCACCGCCGGGCCATCGAGCAAGATCGCATGGTGCGCGAGGGTCGTTGGAGCGAGGGCCGCCCGCAACTTTTGCAGGTACCGCGGCTGATGGGACAGACCCTGGGCTTCATCGCCTTTGGCCGCGTCGCCCGCGCCGTCGCCGAGCGCGCCAAGCCGTTCGGCTTGCGCCTGATGGCCTACGATCCCTTCCTCGACGAGCTGAAAATCGCGGCCACGGGCGTCGAGCCTGTAAGCCTGACGGACCTGCTCAAGCAGTCCGACTTCATCTCCATGCACCTGCCGGCGACGCCCGAGGCCGTCGGCTTCCTGAAGGAGAAGCACTTCCGGCAGATGAAGCCCACTGCCATCTTCATCAACACCGGGCGGGGCGGCACGGTCAATGAACCTGCCCTGATCAAGGCGCTACAGGAAAAATGCATCGCCGGTGCCGGGCTGGATGTGCTGGCCGTGGAGCCACCGAAGCCGGACAATCCGCTACTGAAGATGCCGCACATCATTCTGGCGCCGCACAACGCCTCTGCCTCCGCTCGCTTCGATCCCGCGCGCAAGCGCCGCGTCGGCCAGGAGCTGGCGCTGGTGCTGTCGGGCCGCTGGCCGATGTCGTGCGTCAATCCCAGCGTGCTGCCGGCGACGGACCTCAAGCGCTGGCAACCCGTATCAATGGATCGGGGACCCAACTCCTAAAGCGCGAAAGAATGCCCGGCAACACCCGCAGCGCAGCCTATCGGGTGGCCGCGCGAGGCCGCTGGGCTTCGGCCGCGCGTCGATCCTTAAAACCAGCGCGCCGGCCGGGCGCTCAGGCCGCGCATCGAGAGCGAATTTGAGGCCCGGCTTCGAGCAGTCGCGGCATTGGCCGAGGATGACTGCTGCGCGGCCAATACCGTCTCGGCCGCCGATACCGAGCTCGCCTTGCGGTGCGATGCCAGCGCCGCGCCGCCCCCGCGCGGGTCCCTTAAGTACGGCGCCAATCCGATCCGGCTCGGCCAACGCGCACGGCCGCTTGGCTTCGCGGAGTATGGCTTCACCGCCGCGGGTCGCCTAAGGGCTGGTCCGGTAGCGGCCAATGCGATCGCGCAAGCCCAGCCAGGTATACACGGCAGGCAGGAACCAGGTGGTGCCATTGTAGAGCGGAATGGCCGGCGGCGGCCGAAAATCCAAGGCTGATCGAGCGCGGTCGTCGTCGAGAATCTGCCAGGCCGCCTTTTGGCCCGCCCAGCGGGCCCACACGACACCGGAGCCACAATAGCCCACGGCATAGCGCAGCTGATCGCGCGAAAAGATGCGCGGAATCATGTCGCGGTTCATGGCGACATGCCCCCACCAGCTGTGCGTGATGGCGACACCCTCCAGCACGGGAAAGATATCGGCGAGCGCGCGCCTTAGATGCTGCGTCGGCCAGGTTGGGTCGCCGGCGATGCTGCCGTCGCGCCCTCCAAACAGAATGCGCGTGCCATCCGGTGACGGCCGATAGTAATAGTGGAGTTTGCGCGTTTCCGCGCACATCACGCCCTTGGGCATCAGCTCCGCCATCAGATTGTTCGAGAGCGGGGCGGTTGCAATGATGCGGCTGCGCACCGGCACCAGCCGGCGCCGCAGCCAGGGGTCCACCGCGTCCGTATAGCCGTTGGTGGCGACAATGACGTGCTCGGCCTCGACGGTGCCGCGCGCCGTCTCGACCGCAAAACCTCGCCCCTTGGCGGCAAAGGAGAGGACGGCGGTTTCACCATGCACCATCGCGCCCGCCGTGCCCGCGGCGCGGAATAGCCCGGCAAAGAACTTGGCAGGATGCAAGCCACCAATGTCGTCGCGCAGCAGACCGCCATGGTAGAAGTCGGTGCCGAGCACGCCGCGCTGTTCGGCCTTCGACACGGCGTGCGCTTCGATGCCCAAGGTCTCGCGTAAGTGATCGGCTTCGCGCGCCAGCCCTTCATATTCGCTAGGTTTGGCGGCTCCGGTAAAGCGACCCGCGCGCCGGAAATCGCAATCGATGTTCTCGCGCTCGATGAACGCGGCAAGCTCTTCGCGCGCCGCCTTGGCTTCGGCGAGGAGGGCCAGGGCACGCGCTCCCCCGAATTTGCGCTGCATCTGCTTGTAGCTCGGGCGCAGATTGCCGCTGGCGATGCCGCCGTTGCGGGTCGAGGCGCCTTCCCCGGGGCGCTGACGGTCGAAGATTTGAACCGACCGCCCCGCGCGCGCCAAGGTCAGTCCCGCGCTCAATCCAGTATAGCCAGCACCGATGATGACGACATCGCAGCGCCGCGCCAAGGCACGTTGCGGCGGCGTCGGCGGCGGCGCGGCTTCCCACCAGTAGGGCAAGGCTTCGACCATGGCACTCCTGCGAGCGAGCTAACGCCGGCGACAGTAGCGCCATGATTGCCCCCTGACAAAAGGCTGTTAGGCCGCCTCCAGCAGGGATGGCTCTGGGTCGTGCCGCGGCCATTCCAACAGTACCTTCGGCCAGGCCTCGGCGCTGCGGCGGAACGCCTCGTGCAGCACCCGGGGCAGCTCGCCGGCATAGCCGATCGCATAGGCCGCGGCCGGCGTGGCGGTGACGCAGGCCGCGGCCCGCAGCCCTTCGCCGGGCAAATGGGTGTGGAAGTTGCGGCAGAACGGACAGCGCACGGCCCAGACCGGACCCAGTCCCAGTTTTTGCAAGTGCGGCAAGTTCGGTAGCGACCACGCCTGCACCAGTGGCAACAGACTTCCGCCGGCCCTCGGCGATGAGAAGCGCCACGCGCAGTGCCGGCCCAACCTTGTCAGGCCACCTTTCAGGGCGCTGAGCAGCGTGCCCCGGGAACCTTCACAGATAGCCGCCAGCGTTCGCCCCTCGAGGTGGACGGCCAACCTGAACGACAGCTCTCCCAAACTTCGAAAGCCGCGCCGCATCAGTGCCGGCAAGCGCGCATCCTCAACGGCATCGAACGCGAACTTAGATAAGCCCCAGGCAATTTTTTCAAGCATGGTTGTAGACCCCTGGTTAGCCCCCCAGGCGCCCAGGGTGGCAAGGTGGACCGCCGTTCGTAAACAAATGGTTAACGCCCGTGCCAGCTGGGCAAATGCGCCAGATTGGGTGCACCAACATCCTGCGCCGCTTGCCAAGGTTGCTGAGGCCCAGGCTCCCGACGCTGGTGCCGGTCGCCCGAGGTTCGTGCAGTCGAGCACCTTGCGCACCAAGCGGCGGGGCTCTTCCAAGAAAAAGTGCGCTAGCCGCGCCAGCGTTCGAGATTGGCGGCGACGAAGGCGTTGTCGTTGAGCTCGGGATAGGTTGCGGTAATGCGGTCGATGCCGGCCGCCTGGCCGGGGCTGAGGACCTCCTGCGGTTCGAGGCAGTGCGCGGTCGCAAGCAAACCTTGCCGCCGCAGCACCTCGTGGCAGCCGGGAATGCAGCCGGCAAAGCCGTTGACGACGTCGAAAATGACGCTATTGCAATCAGTTACCATGGCATCGACGGCCAAGAGGTCAGCTGGGACGACACCGGTACCGACGCAGGCGTGCGCGCGCGCCAAGAGCTCGACGGCAACTTTGGTCCACACGCTCCAGTGCCCCAACAGGCCGCCCTTGAAGCGGAGCTCAACCTCGCGTTTCGCGGTGCGGATCCTGAGCGGCGTGACCAGATCGGCGACGATATGGTCGTCGTTGCCGGTGTAGAGCGTAATGCGATCTTCGGCGCCGGCGGCCACGACGCCGAAGGCGACGTCTAGGGTCTTGTAGCGATCGAACGGGGCCACTTTGATGGCGATCACGTTGTCAATGCCGGCAAAGCGCGTCCAAAAGCTGCGCGACAAGGCAATGCCACCCACGGCGGTCTGGAGATAAAAGCCGATCACGGGCAGCTCGCGCGCAATGAGGCCGCAGTGTTCGATCAGTTCATCCTCGCTGGCGCGACCAAGGCCAGCGAGTCCCAGTAGGACGGCGTGGTAGCCGAGCGCACGCGCAAGCCGCGCCTCGCCGAGGGCCGCGGCGGTGGCGCCAATCACCCCAGCGATCAGCAGCAGCGGTCGCCGCGTCCAACCGTCGGCGGTTTCTGCGGCCAGTTCGAGGACCGGCCGGTAGAGGCCCGCCTCGCGGATCTTGAATTGGGTGGCATGCACGCCGACGGCAAGCCCGCCCGCGCCGGCATCGATATAGTAGCGGCCAAGGGCGCGCTGGGAGAGGAGATCGAAGCGGCGCTGCTGATCGAGCGCCAGCGGATGCGCCGGCAGCACCGTGCCGCGGCGCAGAACGGCAAGAACGTCGGCTGGTATGTCTGTCCACGAGGCCATGACGCTAAGTCCTGTTGCGACCCTAGCCGAGCTCCGGTCCTGCCAGGGCAAACACGCGCTGAGCATCGCCGACCTCGTCGCTGTGGCCGCGCAGCATGCGGGTAAAGCGACGCGGCGCGGTGGCGCCGGCCGCCGCCAGCCAGGTCGTGAGACGGCGATGACGATCGGGAATGTCGACGATCAACGGCTGCGCCAAAGCGGCCGCGGCGGCGCTCAACAGCGCCAGCGCCGTTGCCTCGTCCTCGGCCAGCACGGGTCCGAGATGCCAGCTGCGATCCCCGTCGCGTCCCAGTACAAATCCTGCAAGATCGCCGCTAGGGCGCCGGGCGAGGTGGGCGAAGCTCCCCGAACGGGACAACAGGTCGGCGAGAACCGCGTCACGGGCAAAGCCGCTTCGCGGGCGGTCGTAGGCAATGATCTCAGGCAAATCCGTTGGCGCGGCGGCGCGCACGACCACGCCTCGCGGCGGGTCGACCGCTGCCCGCGGCGGCGCTTGGCAGTGCCAGCGCGCCAGCGTAAAGGCATCGACAAACCCCAGCGGCAGATAGATCGGTCGGCCGAACTCAGTGGCATCGAGCCCCGCTACCCGACCGCTCGCTTGCGCAAGCTCAAGGCAGCGCGCCAACAACTCGGTGCCAAGCCCCTTGCCGCGCGCCGACCTGGTGACCAGAACCATGCTGATCCACGCAAGCGTCGGCGCCAAGGGCAACATCAGGGCGCTACCGATCCAGCACCCGTCCGCCGCCTGCGCTCCGAACCCCCGGCCGAGCGTCAACATCAGCCGCCAATCGCCGGCCACCTGGTTCCAGCCCGCCTCCTTGGACAGCGGGCAAAGCGCCGAGGCATCGCTGGGCCGCAAGGGCCTGACCTCGCGCCCGGCGGGCGTCTCAGTATCGACCATCGCGCACCTCATAGTGCGTCGGCTTGCCGTGACTGACCATGCCCCGCGCGAGCCAGTCGGCGGTCCAATCGAGCATCCGCGCGAGTGGCACGCTCGGCGGTCCGAACTCGGCGACCATACGCTGAGCATTGCTGAGCCAGCCCGTGGGTGCCTCGTGCCCAACAAACTGCGGCGGCCGTCGCAAGCGTTCGCCCAATGCCTCGGCCAAGTGCCGCACCGCGAGCGTCTCGGGGCCCGTAACGTTGATGGCGCTGGTTGGCTTGGTGATGCGCGCCAGGCAGCGCAGAGCGACGGCATTGGCATCGCCCTGCCAAATCACGTTGACGTGGCCCATGCTGAGGTCGATGGGGAGGCCGTCGCGCACCTTTGAGGCGATGTCGTGCAGCACCCCATAACGCATGTCGATGGCATAGTTGAGCCGCAGCAGGCGCCCCGACGTTGCGCGCGAACGTGAAAAGAAGTCGAACATGCGCTCGCGGCCGACGCAAGAATTGGCGTAGTCACCGGCCGGCGGGATGGTCGGCGTGTCCTCGGTCGCGCCGCCGCCCTCGACGGGCACGAACGGATAGACGCAGCCAGTGGAGAAGGCGACGATGCGCGACGCCGCAAACACCTCAGCCACGATAGCAGGCACGTAGACGTTCATGGCCCAGGTGAGGGCTGGATTGCCGCTCGCTCCGAACTTCATGGCCGCCATGTAGATGATATTCTCGAACCTCGGCAGGGCGCTGACCGCGGCGCGGTCGATGAGATCACAGGCGATCGTCTCGATGCCCGCCTGAGCTAGCCCGGCGCGTACGGCGGGGTCGGAGAAGCGAGCGACGCCCACCACGCGCTTGCTCGGCGCTGCACGTTTTGCCATGCGCGCCAGCGTCGGACCCATCTTGCCGGCAACGCCCAGCACCAAAATGTCACCGCTGAGTTGGGCAAGCTCGGCGATCACTTCCGGTGGCGGCGTGCTCAGGAAGTCTTCGAGCTCGGCAACGGATTGGAAGCGCGCCGGCAGAGCCGCTGCCTCAAAGGTGGCCATCATACTTTCTCGGGGTGCGCGGGGATGAGACGCGATTGGGGCGCGGACGGCATGGGCCGCAGGGCAGCAAAATCCGTGGCCGCCGCCACGGCGAAGCCAGAGCAATCCAACGACCCCAGCCTCAACCGCCCCTCCTTGATGGCCAGTCGCGCGATCCCGTCGCGATAGTCGTAAAGATCGGCGTGAGCGCGGGCAAAGTCGGCCTGCTCGCACGGGGGTGCAAACGACATGCCATCGATGAAGTGGTGACCGTTGCGCTCAACGTGCCCAAGCCCCAGCAGCGCCACCAGAGCCAGGTCTTGCTGCACGCTGACGCCCGCCAACGTGGTGAGGTCTTCGGCCGACATGAAGTAGCTGGGTTGGCCGGCCTCGGTGTTGAGCTTGGCGACACGCGCGGCGTTGAGTATCGATTTGTAAAGCCCCTTGCAGGTTTTGCTGGAAACCCCGGTGTAACCGAGGCGCTGGGCGGCCGGAAACGAGGATAGCTCGCCGTCGGATTCATCGATGAGGAGCGGCTTGAGACGCGCCAGGGCCTCGACCGGCCGCGCCAGGGCGGTAGCGCGCTTGACCGGCTGCTCGATGAACAGGGTCGCTGCCACCAGACGCTCGAGCGATGGGCTCTCGCGCATGCGCTGCCACAGTTCGGCGATCCCTTCGATATCGTCATATTGTTCGTTGCCGTCGAGCGTCGCGTAATAATCGCCCATCTCGCGGTCGAGCACACGGGCAATGCGCGTCAGCCGCTCGAGGTCGGCAGCGATGTCACCCGCAACCTTGAGCTTGTAGTAGCGGCCGCGGTAGCGGCGCGCGACCTCCTGCAACGTCTCCGGCAGGCCGTCGTCCACGCGTTCGCCCGCCTGGTCGCTGGCGACGATCGGATCCAGCAGGCCCACCGTGTGACGCACGGCGATGTCGCGGCCGGGCGCAAGCGCGCCGAGATAGCCGGCCAGATCGAAGCCGGCGAGATCGGGCGTCAGCGGCGTGGCGGTGATGCCCGGCAGGTTGCGCCGAACCATGGTCGCAAACGACAGGTCGAGCTCCCGCCCCACGGCATCGAGGATGGCGCGATCAAGCAGGGCTGGACCATAGGAGGCCACCAGCGGGACCAGCCCAAGCTCCCCGCCCCTGGCGAGTTGCTCGCCATAGCAGCCGCTATAAAGCTGAAAGGGCGTGTTCCAGCCCTTCTCACGGTAGCCGGCAATGGCGAGCGCCAAGGACTGGCGCAACTGCTCGAGGTTCTGCGCATCGCTGAAGGCTGGATTTTTGTCGAACCATTTGGCGGCCAGGCTTTCGGCGGCGACACCGACGCTGCTGCGCCCGTCTTCGAGCTCGATGGTGGCGCGGATCACGGCCTGGGTTGCCTCGGTCACGGTGATGACGCCAAAACGGAACGGCAGGCGCAGCTTGACGTCGCGCTCAAAGCAATCGACGGCCGCTAGTCTCACCTTGATCATGGCCGCCTCCCTAAAGCTCGCATGCAACGCGTTAGCCCAGGCTCATGGAGTAGCGAGGCGCTGGGTGGGATAAAACGATCGGATCGCCCAGACGCCCAACAGCAAAAAGACGGCCAGCACCGCAAGTTGCGCAATGAGGAATGGCGGCTCCGATTGGGTCGGTGACAGCGGTTGCAGAAAAGCAATCTTCTGAAAGGCTTGCACGACGCCGACGAAGACGTTGAGGTAAAGCGCAATTATGGCGCCAGGCACGTAGACCCAGCGCCAAATGCCTTCGAGTTGGAAGACGTAGAGCGCCAGCACGGCGAGCGCCAGCACGATCAGAGAAATGATGGCCACCACGTGCGATGGCAGCAGGCTCGAAAAGGGAAAGAGCAGGCCGGTCACACTGGTCAAAAGTGTGGTGAGAAGAAAGAGCGCCGTCCAGCCGGGCAGCCGTCGTGCACCCAGCATGCCGAGGACGACGACGATGCCGGCCAAAATTCCGATCAGGCTCAAGACCACGTGCAGGGTGGTGAAAGCCGACAGCGACAAGCCGATAATCATCGCGCGTGGTCTCCTTAATGCCCCCAAGTCCACTCGGGACTGCGCGGAGGATACTGGCGCGGCTCGTTCCGCACAACGAGACAGCAAAGGCAAGCCCTTTGCCGGCGCGAGGCGAGCCGGCGACCTTGCTCGGCCAACCCATCTCGTGCTGCTTTAGCGGCCATGTCGGTGCGCGACTTTATTCTTGCCAACACCAAGCTGCTGCCCGTGCCGCTGGTCCCCGAAATCGCACTCCACCTTGCCGAGGAATCGCTGCCGATCTGGCAGAAGACCGAGGAGGAGCTCCAGGCCGCCAACATCCCGCCGCCCTATTGGGCATTTGCCTGGGCTGGGGGACAGGCCCTGGCGCGCTTTATCCTCGATCACGCCGGCCTTATCGCCGGCCGCCGCGTCCTCGATCTGGGCTCAGGCTCGGGCCTGGCCGCGATTGCCGCGGCCAAGGCGCGCGCCGCCACCGTGCATGCCGCCGAGATTGACGCCTTTGCGATCGCGGCCATTGCGCTGAACGCAAAGGCCAATGGCGTCAGCGTGATGACGACCGAGCGCGATCTGCTGGGCGATGCGGACGTATCCGCCGAAATCCTCCTGGTGGGCGATCTTTTCTACGAAAAAGCGCTCGCCGAACGGACGCTCGCTTACTGTGAGCTGGCTCGGGCTTGCCAAGCGCAGGTTCTCATCGGCGATCCGCAGCGCAGTTACTTTCCGCGCCACCGTTTTCAGCCGCTCGCCGAGTACGCGGTGCCCGTCACGCGCGAACTGGAGGATGCTGAGATTAAGCGCACCGGCGTTTGGCGTTTGGCCTGAATTCAGGCGAGACCAACCGTCCGGCGCGGGATAGCGCATGCGCCGTGACAAACGGCTGCTCCCGTCCCTCGCAAAGGGACGGGAGCAGCGGCCAGGCGTGATGTTAAGGTGCCCGTTTCTTCACTCGGGCTCCTCAACCCACATTTCGAACTGCTCGGGGTCGGCACCCTGCAGGAATGTTGCCATCTCGGAAGCGATGTTCGGATTGGGCTTCCAGGCCCCGTTGACCTCTTCCGCCAGCACCACCTCAGTCTCATCTGGCCTGCCGATAATGAGCTTCATGTTGCCCTCGCTTAGGTTGCGCGCAGCGACAGCACCGAATCGGTGCCGCGGGAGGAGTATGGCCATTTCCGGCGAGATGGAAGAGCAGATAACGCACCGGCCTTGGGGCGATCCACATGACCGCCTTGCCGGCCGCGGCCGCGCTAAATTTTCCACAGGGAGGCCGTGGCCGTGCCGGCTGCGAGCCGCGTCCCACCTTCCTAAAGTTGCCGAGCCCAGCGATGGCCCGGAGGACGGGCCGCGCGCGCAGGATAAAGGCGCGGGGTCCGCCTAAGGCGGGCGGGCCGCAACCTGAATGAGGTGCGGCCCGCCGGCTGTTAGACTTTGGGTGTCGTTACCCGAGCTCTTTTATGTCTCCTGAGCTTACGTCCGTCCGCCCAAGTCCGGTGAGGGTGGGTTACTGGCGGCTCATCCAGTCATCGACATCCTTGCGCACCTGATCCTTGGCATAGCCGTAGCGCGCCTGAATCTTGCCCTCGAGCTGCTCGCGGTTGCCGTTGATCTGGGTAATGTCGTCGTCGGTGAGCTTACCCCACTGCTCTTTCACCTTACCGCTGAATTGCTTCCAGCTGCCTTCGATGCGATCCCAGTTCATGTCAAACCTCCTGTTTCCATTGTTAAGTCATGCAGTGTCATGTTCACCGAGGGGTTGCCTCCAGATGCTGCGAAACGCTGCCGGCCGTGAACTTTTTGCCTTGGCTGTTCGCGAGGGTGAGGACCGCGGTCGTGTTCAGCGCACCTTCGCAATCCTTGCGGCCGTCCTGGCGCAAACGCCTGGCGACGCCTCCCAGTTTTCGACGGCTGCTAAGCCGCGCGCGACGCGCACGAGTCGACGCGCTCCTCTCAATGGAGATAGCCGAGGAAGTACAGAACGAGGATGACGGGTAGAGGAATTCCTACCAACCATAGGATCAGTCCACGGCCCATCAAACACTCTCCTCATTGGCAACCTCAGCCTGCAGAACGTGGGGGCCTGGCTCTGGTTCCGCATTGCGCTTTAGACTAGGGACGCGGCGCGGCGCACCGCGCAGCCCGCTTTGCCAAAGCGCCCTTCACGGCCCAGTCGCAGGACCCAGACGCAGCAGGCCGCAACACCGGTTTTAAGTGGCTCGGCGGCGCGTGCCCGCCGCCCGCGGTCGACGACGCCGGCTACTTCCCAATTGAACGCGTGGCGGCGGTCCGGGCGGCTGAACCGCCCGACTGGGCGCGGGCGCCTAAGCAAGCAACGGCCAGGCATCTGATCACGGATGAAAGCCGGCCACGCGCAGGCAACAGGCGTCGGCGCCGCCGCCCCGCCTCAGGCCGCCTGCTCCCGGTTGAGGCCGTTGCCTTTCGCCCGATAAGCGCCATTGGCCTCCGGGACCGGCGCCGCTGGCTGCTCCTCGTCCTGATCTTGCTCGCCTTCCGCCGTTGCGGGCTGCATCGGCCAAAACAGCAAGGCAATGAGACCCAACAGGACGACCAGCGGAAGGTTGCGAATAATGAGCTTGGCGCCATTGGCAAGGGCCTTGGGACCGAGCGGTGTCGAGGCTAGCGCTCCCGCCAGGGCCAGCGGCGCCTGCATCAGGGCCTGCACCGCGGCCTCATTGGCGGCAGCGCCGGTGTCTGCCGCTTCGGCTTGCTGTTGGGCGATCTCCTCCTCGTGCTCTTTGACCTTGACGAGCAGCGTCGCCACCACGCCGATCAACGTGAAACCCGCGGCGAGCAGCCAGCACCCCAGCACGGCACCGAAGCGTTGGATCAGCATGTGCGTGATGGCGGCAATGGCAAACCCGGCGGCAATGACAAAGGGCACCGCCACGGAAGCCCGCGCCAGATATTTGACAACCACGGACGTCGCCGCCGCCTTGGCGTCATTGATCAGAGCTCGAAACATGGCAAATGCCCTTGGCCGTTGGGGCGCCGCGGGGCGGCCGATTCACCGATCCGCCGCTGCCGCTATGACGTTATCGAGCGCCGCTTAGGACTTCCACAGGGCGCCGAGCACAAAGCCCACCACCGCCGCCATGGCCAAGGTCGCCATCGGCTGATCCTTGACGGAGCGGTCGACGGCGCCTTTGAAGTTGCCGGCCACCTCCTGCATCCTCTCACCAGCCTCGCGGCCGTGTTCGGCCACCCGATTGGCAACGTCCTCGGCCTGGTTGGCCATGTTTCTAAAATTGTCCGTCGCCTTTTCCGCCATCTTTTCGAATTGGCCCGTGGCCTTCTCCTTCATATCGTGGGTCGTCGAACCCGAATAATTGCTGCTCTGCGCCATCTCACTCTCCTTGCTTAGCTGAAGCCATTATCTTGAGTAAACGCAACCGGCTAGATTTGGTTCAATCCGGCAGGTCGGGGGGCTCTTCCGCGACCACATTGCTCAGCGTCACGGTCAAAGCCATCAGCAGCGGCACCGCCAGAAAAGCGCCGATCGCACCCCAAAACCAGGTACAAAAAGCGATGGCGAGAAACACCGCAAAAGGATTGAGCTCCAGTCGGCGACCCATGAAGGCGGGGGTAATGAACTGGCCCTCGATGGTAACCATGGCGACATAGATGAGGGGCGCGATGGCGACCTCGCCCAGGGTCGGGTAGGTGACCAAGCCAACCACGGCAAGGGTGGCAACCACGATCGCCGGCCCGATATAGGGAATATAGTTGAGCAGGGCCGCCAGCACTCCCCACAGGAGCGGATTGGGCAGCCCGACGAGCCAGGTCAAAGCCACCGTAACCAGGCCGAGGCAGATATTGACGATCGTGAAGGTGCCGAAATAGGTGGTCATATTCTCATCGATATCACTCAGTGTACGCAGCGTAGCCAAGCGCATGTGGCGGTCCCGCAGCAGATAAACCACCGTGCTGCGCAGCCGTTTCTGGTAGATGAGATAGAACACGAGCGCACCGAGAAAGAGCACGAATTGGCTGACCGCGGGGGTCAGGATCGAAAAGATCGTCGCGACCAAAGTCGACTGCTGCGCCTCGACCCGTAACGTGCTCTCGCCCGTCCCGATCGCATTTAGCGCCTTCTGCAACTCCTCAAGCAGCGCCAGCGGCTGACCCATGCTTTGCAGCTTCTGCTTGATCAGCGTGCCAATTTCCGTGGCTCTACCGAGCCAGTAGGCGACGGGCGTCGAGAGCAGCCCGAGCAGGCTGACGATGACGAGAAACAGCAACAGGGTAACCAGGATGGCGGCCAGCACGCGCGGTACGCCACGGGCCTGTATCCAGGTCACGATCGGCAAGACAATGGTGGCGATGGCCCAGGCCAGGAAGACGGGAACAATCACCGATTGCGCAACATAGCAACACCACAGCAGGGCGATGACGAACAAGCCAACCACGGCAATCTGACTGGCACGCGCCCAGCCATCGACCGCCAGCGCGGCGGCACCAGCACTTTGCTCGGCGCGGGCACTGGCGTTGCCGGCGCGGGTCGCTGCTTCCGGTTCAGCCTTCTTGGGTTTTGCCGGCGACGCGGCCTCTGTGCTGGCCGCCGGTTTGCTCATGTGCGACATCTGCAGTACTCCGCGTTAAAAACGTCTCCCCTATGACGCGACCGGCGTTCACCGCCTGCGACCAGATCGAACGCCAATTTGATGTGCTCTGGATATCTTTCAAGGTGCGTAGCAAGCGCGCGCGCTGCGCCTCGGACATGAGCTCGATAATCCTTACCCAGACCGCATCGATGTTGTAGGGCGCCACCGCAATATCAACGCGTACGGGCACGATCTCACCGGCGGCGAACCCGAGCTCCGCGCCGGCCGCCTCCAGCGCACCGCGGATCGACTGCGATTTGGCGCGCGTGGTCGACGCCAGATCGTAGGGTGGCTCCCATTCATTGAACGGGCGTAGCTGGTCGATGTGGGTGAGGATCAGCAGCATCGGTGGCCGGCGACGATTGGGCTCGGCATTGAAGTGCTGGCGAATGGTGTTGAGTGCCGCCGCATCGAGTTCGCGTGCCGCGCGGGTGGCGGACGTCACCCACAAGATCATGTCGCAGGTGTGGGCCGCGTCGATCAGGCCGGCCATGCTCCGCGCATCGTCAAGACCCGGACTGTCGATGATCAACGCCGTCGGCAGCCCTTCCTTGCTTAGTCGGTAGGCGGTAAATCGCGCCGTCGCCGGCAGGGTGTCGACCACGGCCTCCACCGCGTTGGCGAGCGCATTGACCAGGCTCGATTTGCCGACGCCGATTTGCCCCGCCACCAGGATGCGGACCGGTTCCAGCGCCCGCGCCTCGGCGGCGCTCAAATCCGCGCGCGAGGGGGCGGTCAGGTGCGCATTGAGCCGCTCCGGCGCAAAACGCAAGTTGCCGCCATAAAGATCGATGGCCGCACGCCCGACTTCCTTGACGAAGGCGCGCGCGAGGCGCCGCGCCAGGTGTTCGCGACCCATCTCGTAGATCTGACGCGTGAAGCGCTCGCGCAATTCCTGGGTTACCGCGGCCACGGGATTGAGGAGCCGCACCACGCGCCACAGGTCATAGCCCTTTTCGGCCAACTCAAGGGCGCCGCGCCAACGATAAAGCCACATGAATTGCGCAACCGTGACGCGGTCGCCGAGGGGGAACGACGTCACCACGAAGGAACGAAGATTGGCGCTGGCGCGCTCGAGCACGGCTAGTGCCTCCGGCAGCGTGAACTGCAACAGCGGATCGGTGCGCTCCGGATGCAAACGCTTGGCCACCAGTTCGATAGTTTCCAGACCGAGCCCCAGCACGGCATCGCGGCTCGTCATGCGCGCGGGGCTCACCTGCGAGGCGAGCTTCATCACATCATCCCAGGCATGCGCCTGACGCGGCGTCCAGTTGGCATCGCCTGGATCGGGTGGCCCCTCCGCCGGCGTGACACTAGGGTCGATCAACTTTTGCTCGAAGTAATAGACCCCGAGCACAAGAATGCAGATGACGATCGCCCAAGGCAGGATGTAGCCGTGTTGCCAAAGCCAGAGACTGCCGAACGGCAACAGGCTCGCCGCCGGCAACAGCAGGGCAACGATTAGCATGGCCCAACGCGGATAGCGCGAACGCGGCGCGGGCGGCGACTTGTCCGGCGTCATGGTCTGGCTCCCCTCGCACTTGTCCCGATCGCCCTCGCCTTAGCGAGCTGGAATGCCTCACTCAGCGCGTTGCGATAGACGGCAGTGACTGCCTCCGCCTCAGCGCCCTGGCGCCGCCGAGTGAGGAAATAGTTGGCGGCCTTTCCCATGGCGTAGGTGGCAGCGAAGCTTGCCACCGCTGCGGCCGCTGCCCCGGCCGTCTGCCCATAAACGGGAATGAGCTTGATCAACTGGCGCACGCCAAAGGAGGAGGCCGTGCGCACCAGCGTGCCAGCGCCTAGAGCGGTGGCGAATTCGGCGTAGGCCCGCTTGTCCCAGCGGACCCCGTGCAGCTTGGCGAGCTGCCGCAGCATCGCCGCCTGCACCATCGGCACGGCGACAACGCCGGCGACCGGTACGGCATCGCTGGCGCCCGCCGCCAGCGCGAAGCCGAGGATGTGGGCGTTGAACTGTTCGGCGGAACGCTCGGCGCTGGAACCCGGCAATTCCGCCAAGGCGACGGCGACCGCCGTGGGCGCAGCGGCGATCAGGGTCTCGAGCAGCGCCTCGCGACCGTAGGCATGGGGCTCGAGGCCGTCTTCCGGGCGGGTGAAGTCGATCGGGACGAAGTGGGGCTCGCCACGACCGAGCAAGCCGCGAAACAGCGAGCGCTGATAGTCGAGCGCCCGCAAAAGATTGGGCGGCACCGCGCTCGCATCCTTGGCCTGAAACGGGTAGGGCAGGACATGGTGAGCGCCCACCGGATAGGCCTCGTGCAAGGTCGTTTGCGCTACGACGATCGGCCATTCCGGATGGCGCTGCCGCACCGCGCGCACAATTGCGAGCACCGCGCTCTGTTCGAGATCCAGTGCCTTCATCACCGCCAGGATCAGGTGGGATCGCTCCTCGCAAAAGCTAATGTCGGCGGCCGGATCGTAGTTCACCTCGCCAAGTCCACGCGTGTCGAGAAAACGAATGATGGGCGCTTGCGCGGGGAAGTCGAATACCCGCGCCGTCTTGGTGCAGGCGCGAAAGCCGCTGCCGATCTCCGCATCGCTGGCTTGCGTCAACTCGCGGATAATGGAGGTTTTGCCGCTCTGCACCTTGCCTAGCAACCAGACGACGGGCGCAAAACTACGGGCCCGCTCGGCAATGGGCTGTTGCACATCGGCAGACGTGTTCATGACAAATGATGATAATCGTGCGCCACGCGTCGACACCAAGTTTGCCGGCCCAGTCTCGCGCTCACACGCATTTCCGTGGGCCCGCAACGCGGCCCCAGAAAAGCAAGGGCGGCGTCCTTTGACAACGCCGCCCCGCGGTTTTTTTTTGAGTGCTTCGCCAAGTTCATTGGCGGCGACGCGAGCGGCTATCGCCTCAAGCGCGCCGCACCAATCCGGCAATCAGCGAAACCACGAACAGCACGATGAACACCCAAAACAGCAGCCGGGCGGCCTCCATCGCAAAGCCGGCGACGCCACCGAAGCCCACGGCGGCGGCGATCAGGGCCACCACCAGGAATACCAGTGCATAGTGAAGCAGGTTGCCCATGCTCAAATCTCCAGGTTTGTGCCGCTCCGCGACGGCGGCCAACTTGATCGTCGCCTTAGGAACGCGCCGGCCATGTCTCGGTTCCGCCGCCCAGCCCCCGCGCTCGCCGCGCGCTTCGCGTTCGGCGCCCGATCCCCGCCCGCGTTTTCGCGCACGGGCTCTCAACCATGGATGCGCTTAACCACGCACGCGGGCGTCTTGCAGCTCGCGCAAAGTGACATACATTTCCCGCAGGAGATCATCATCGGACTGAGCGATGGTGCCCTGAGCGATCATGCGCTGCAAGCGGAGCTTTTGCTCATTGATGCGCCGCTGTGCGTCGGCAATCTGCTTGTCGATGGTGAGCAGGGGCCGGGACTGAGACATCAAAACCTCCTGTGCACCCCGTCATCACAACGGCCGCGCCAGCCCGTTTGTTCCGGCGAACCTGGGGTGGCCGCCATTTTTGCGGGGCAACTTCCCATGCTGGCTCGGCGTTTAAGCCAAAGCCCGCGTCGTGGTGGCTGCGGCGCAGGGGACGTTCGAGATGGTGGACATCACCCAGATACCCGAAGCCTATCGACCTAGGACCAGCCACGCGACGGCCCGCACCTTGAGCATTTTGGCGGCACTTTGCGCCGATGCGGGCTTGGTCTGGCTCCTTTACCTGCGGGCCAAGTTCAATCCGCCGTTCGGCGATCCCGAGATGTTTTGGGTACGTATTGTCGCCGGATTTGGCGCCTATGCCGTGCTGCAGCAGTGGACACTCGCCAACCAGAGTGGCCGGGGCGATGATGTCGCAGCATGGCTGGACAAGGCCGCCGCCATCAGTCCGCTGCTGGTCGCGGTCGCGCTCGAAGCCTACTGGGTCGCCGTGGGCGCCTGGGCCGAGCTGTCCTGGCGGCATCACGCGGCGACCGTTTTGTGGGGCAGCTTTGCGATGACAGACTTCTTTGCCACCGATACCACCAACCAACGGCTCAGGGCGCAGCAGTCCGCCGGATGATGAGGCAAGCTGACAACGGCGGTCGGGCCGGCCTGGCGGCGCCCGACACGGCGCTGCCCGGCGTGGTCGAAACCGACATTCCCGCCCGTCTCGATCGCCTGCCGTGGGGGCGCTTCCAGACGCTGGTCGTCGTCGCCCTCGGCATTACCTGGATCCTCGACGGTCTCGAAGTCACGTTGGTCGGGGCGCTCGCCGGGGCTTTGAAGCAGAGCCCGGTCTTGAACTTTTCTAACACCGAAATCGGTCTGGCGAGCAGCGCCTACTTGGCCGGCGCGGTGACGGGTGCCCTCTTCTTCGGCTGGCTGACGGACCGTCTCGGGCGCAAGAAGCTGTTCTTCATCACGCTCGCCGTCTACCTGCTGGCGACCGCCGCCACCGCCTTTTCCTGGAATCTATGGAGTTTTGCGCTGTTTCGCTTCCTGACCGGGGCCGGCATCGGCGGCGAATACACCGCCATCAACTCGACCATCCAGGAACTCGTGCCCGCGCGCGTACGCGGCTGGACGGATCTCGCCATCAACGGCAGCTTCTGGTTGGGCGCCGCCATTGGCGCCGCCGGCTCCATCGTCCTGCTCGACCCCGCGCTCCTCGCCCCCGACCTCGGCTGGCGGCTGGCCTTCGCCATCGGCGCGGCCTTGAGCCTCGTCATTCTGTTCATGCGCCTGTGGTTGCCCGAGAGCCCGCGCTGGCTCGCCACCCACGGACGCCTGCCCGAGGCGGAGGCGATTGTGGCGGGCATCGAAGCGGACTTTCGCCGACGCGGTCATGCCTTGGCACCGGGGCCATTTGCGACCATCAAGCTCAAATCGCGCACCCACACCCCGCTCGGCCAGGTGATCGCGACCCTTATCGGCAGCCAGCGCCAGCGCACCTACGTCGGCCTGACGCTGATGGCCTCGCAAGCCTTCTTCTACAACGCCATCTTTTTTACTTATGCCCTGGTCTTGACCGATTTTTACGGCATTCCGGCCGACCACGTCGGTTGGTACATCCTGCCCTTCGCCGCCGGCAATTTTCTGGGCCCCGTCCTGCTCGGACGCCTGTTCGACACGCTTGGGCGCCGCGTCATGATCACGCTGACCTACGCCGCCTCCGGCCTGCTCTTGGCCATTACGGGCTATCTGTTTGTGGCCGACCTGGTGTCGGTGCAGGGCCTCACCCTGGGCTGGTCGGTGATATTCTTTTTCGCGTCCGCCGCGGCAAGCTCCGCCTACCTGACCGTGAGCGAAACCTTTCCTTTGGAGATTCGCGCCTTGGCCATCGCCTTTTTCTATGCGATCGGCACCGGCATCGGCGGCGTCATCGGCCCCTGGCTGATGGGCTCTTTGATTGAGACCGGATCACGCCAAAGCGTCTATGCCGGCTATCTGCTGGGCGCCAGCCTGATGCTGTTGGCGGCAATCGTGATGGCGCGGTGGGGCGTGGCCGCCGAGCGCAAGCCGCTGGAGGCGGTCGCACGCCCACTGGCATCGGTCGATTGAGCCGCCCCTTACCGCGACTACCGCGAGCCCAGCTGCCAGGACGACGGCAAGGAGACGCGAGAGAAGTCCAAGTTGTTGATCAACCAGATGCCCCCCATGGCAATCACTCCGGCGATCAAAACGTTGGGCAGCGTTCGCACCAAAGCCCCAAGCAAGCCGGCGAAGGCGGCCAGCGTCCGCTCGCCCGCCTCCCAAAGTTCAGCGGCGGCCTTGTAGAGCGCCCAAACCACGCCGCCCGCGATCAGCACGAGCAGAACCTGTTTCCAAAAGGGCCAATTTTGCCAGGGTGCGTCGAGCACGCGACTAATTTGCTCCACCGACCAGCCCCAGATCAGCTGCACGAAGCGAAAAATGGCGGCGATGCCCTGCTGCACGAACTGGATTAACTGATTGAAAAGCTGTTGCATTGCCGTGGCCTCCGTCGTCGATACTCAACCGAACTCGCAAATTGCCTCGCGATCGCACGAGCATCCGTGGCCACCGAGGGTGCCCGGTGGATCGCGAGGCGCTCGTGGTCCCGCTGCTCTAAGTCCCGCTATCTTCGTGTGTGTTGGCCAACAACCCCGCATTAACGCTGTTGCCAGGCTGCAAGTTCCGGCTCGGCTTGCGCTCTGGCGCAAAAAGGGCGCCTCTCGGGGGGTGGAGAGGCGCCCTGACCATCGTCCGCGCCTTGCGCTTGGGGGGAGGAAGGCGCTTCTTGCGCATCTATCATCGGGGGGAAGCGATGCGATGCCACCGATAAAACGCGCACCCACAAGGCTGGTTCCTATTTTTCTTTGGCGTCTTGTGCGTTGGCCGCACCGGCGCCGCGAAGGGCCTCGGCGGACGGGATAATTTTTTTTAAAGACAGTTGCTGCGGCAACGCCGACGCCCCAGTTGTCCCGCGAGGGTGGGATTGGAGGCTGCCCCGAGCGTCAGCACCACGGGTGAAAGGAGCGCGTGGCGAAGCGCGTGCCGCTCGCTTGTGCCGCACCGGACTGCGGGGAGAATGGTGGAACAAACTGCCGCTGTCGGCGTTGCTTGCAATTAGGGTCGGAATAAGGGGGTATTTCGCCAATCCCGATGCTTGGTTGGTCCCTGTGCGGGTTCACGTCGGGCCAACCGCATCGTCTTGGTTCCTCCCCGAAGATCAATCCTGCTCGGCAGCTCGCAGGCTGCCCTTTGCACTTTTGGGCGCGTTGGGAGGATGGCATGCGGGAGAAGGACTTAGTCGGCGCGGAGGACCCGGCAGCCGCCGCGGGCCTGCCCGCGCAAGCCCCCGCCAACGGCGTCGCTCACGACGGCGATCTCAACGAGTTGCTACGTGCCTTACAGGCCATGCGCATGGGCGACTTTTCCGTGCGCATGGCGGCCGAGTCGACCGGGCTCATTGGCAAGATCGCCGACACCTTCAACGAGATCGTCACCACCAATCAGCACATGGCGCGCCAGTTGGAGCAGGTGGGACAGCTGGTCGGCAAGGAGGGCCGCATTCGCCAGCGCCTGCGCCTCGGTCTGGCGACGGGTTCGTGGGGTGACATGGAGAATTCGGTCAACGCGCTGATCGACGATCTGTTGTGGCCGACCACCGAAGCCACGCGCGCAATCGAGGCTGTGGCGCAAGGCGATCTCTTGGTCGCCATGCGGCTGGAGGTCGATGGACGGCCGCTAAAGGGCGAATTCCTGCGTTCGGCCACCATCGTCAACACCATGATCAAACAGCTGAGCGTCTTCACCTCGGAAGTGACGCGCGTGGCGCGCGAGGTCGGCACCGACGGCAAGCTCGGCGGCCAGGCACAGGTCAGTGAGGTGACGGGCGTTTGGAAGGACCTCACGGAAAGTGTCAACCTGATGGCGAGCAATTTGACCGCCCAGGTCCGCAATATTTCCGAGGTGACGATTGCCGTCGCGAGCGGCGACCTTTCGAAAAAGATCACCGTCGATGTGCGTGGCGAAATTTTGCAGCTTAAGGAAGCGATCAACACGATGGTCGATCAGCTGCGCTCCTTCGCCGCCGAGGTGACGCGCGTGGCGCGCGAGGTTGGCACCGAGGGCCGGCTCGGCGGCCAGGCCGTGGTGCCGGGCGTGGCCGGCACCTGGAAGG
>Ga0081540_1000049_pt1 | contig 127322 bp, 118 predicted proteins | sample TabmetS2T1R1_FD_71024 | JGI IMG/M metagenome (GOLD analysis project Ga0081540, IMG submission 71024) | Tabebuia heterophylla rhizosphere microbial communities from the University of Puerto Rico - S2T1R1 | ecosystem: Host-associated > Plants > Roots > Rhizosphere ... | reverse complement strand
GCATATCTTCACCCCGCCCTACACGCCGCGCTGGAACGGCAAGGTCGAGCGGTTCTTCCAGACGCTCAAGCGAGAGTGGGCCTACGCCCACTCCTGGCCGAGCTCGGCAGAGCGCTCCCGGGCCTTGCCATCCTTCCTGCGCTACTACAACCGGCGCAGGCCCCACAGCTCACTTGGAGACCGGCCGCCGATCAGCCGTGTTCACAACGTCCGTGGGTAGGACATCTAGCTCTCGATCGAGGCCGACTCGAGCACGCCAAGCAGCTGGGTGACGCGGCAGACGAGCAGCCGCTCCTCGTCGATCTCGACCCAGACACCCGCCGAGGCCGGGAAGACGACGTGATCGCCGGGCGCGACCGGCATCTCGACCCCCGCCTGGGCCCACCAGTCGAGCCCCGGTCCGACGGCCAGGACGATGCCCTGTTCGGGCGGCGGATCATGGGTGCCGGGCGGCACCACCAACCCGGACCGCCGCACCCGGTCCTGATCCAGCTCCTTGATCACGATCTGGTCGAACAGCGGCCGCAGCTGGTGGCGGACGCCCGACTCGGTCGGGTCCGGTATCTGAGCGGTGCCCATCCCGGGAGTCTGCCACGCTGCGGCCGCGAGGATCTCCCTCAGTCGACGGTCGTGCTGACTTCTTCTGCTTCGTAGTCGGCCTTGACTGTGAATTTGCCGGTGTATTCGGCGAAGCCCATATGGGCGCCACCGGGGCAGCTCGCGTTCTGTTTGTAGGTGATTCCGTTCTGGAAGATGTCGATGTCGAAATCTTCGGCCATTGTGTTGTCTGTGTAGGTGATCCCGGCCAAGTTCTGGGGACCTATTTCGAACTTGCATCCAGACGAGGGGACGACGAAGTCGATGTGATCGCCCGCCCCGCATTCGATATCGAGCCAGCCATCGATTTTGTCCATCGCTGTTGTCGAGCCGACGTTGAACTGGAAGTCGCAGGTTGTCATTTCAACCGAGGCCGCGTTGCCGTTGTTGGTTTTGCATTCGCTGAATTTCGGGTTCACTGTCAGTTCGCTCGAAGCGGCTGCCAGGGTCGCGTCGAACGTCGCGGTCGGACAGGTGATCGATGCTCCTTCGAATTTGAAGACGTGGTTGTTGAGCTGCGTACCTGTAATTGTCGCCGGGTATTTTCCGGCTGTGAATTCGCCGGTCGCCTGCGCGGCGCTCGCCGAGACCGCGCCGATCGCCGCCAGTGCGAGCAGCGACAGGACTGAGATCTTGATTCTGGGGATCATCTTCCACTCTCCTCCGTGTGGTTTTCGACTCCCCCGCCGGGCCCTGGCCCTGGCCTTTATAGAGACGGGACGGCTCGGTTGATCAGGAATATCTGGGTATTTAGCGCTGCGAGCGCCTGAATCGCGGCAGGGCGCAGGCTCCGCGAGGCGAATCGTCTCCCAGCATGGATCTCTCGCCCTCCTCGACCGCCGCCCGCCGCCAGCTCGGGATGGCGGCGCTCGCCCTCGGCGCCCTCGGCGTCGTCTTCGGCGACATCGGCACCAGCCCGCTCTACTCGCTGCAGACGGTCTTCTCCGCCGACCACCACGCCGTCAAGGCAACCGAATCCGACGTCTACGGTGTCATCTCGCTCGTCTTCTGGACGATCACCCTGATCGTCTCGATCGAGTTCGTCGTCCTCATCATGCGCGCCGACAACGACGGCGAGGGCGGGATCATGGCCCTGATCGCGCTGGTCATGGGGGCGCCGCTGAAGCGCTCGCGGGTCAAGTACCTGCTGATCGCGATCGGGATGCTCGGCGTCGCCCTCTTCTACGGCGACGGCATCATCACGCCGGCGATCTCGGTCCTCTCCGCGGTCGAAGGGGTGAAGGTCGTCGAGCCGGGCCTCGAGGACATGGTCCTGCCGCTGACGATCGCGATCCTCGTCGCGCTCTTCGCGATCCAGCGCTTCGGCACCCACCGGATCGGCCGCGTCTTCGGGCCGGTGATGGTCGTCTGGTTCGTGGTCCTCGCCGTCGCCGGCCTCGCCCGCGTGCTCGAGCATCCGGACATCGTCAAGGCGCTCTCGCCCCACTATGGGGTCGAGTTCTTCGGCAACCACTTCGGCACCGCCTTCATCGCCCTCGGCTCGATCGTGCTGACGATCACCGGTGCCGAGGCGCTCTACGCCGACATGGGCCACTTCGGCCGAAGGCCGATCAGCCGCGCCTGGTTCCTCGTCGTCTTCCCGGCGCTGACCCTCAACTACATGGGCCAGGGCTCGCTGATCGTCGAAACGCCGAGCGCGATCGACAACCCGTTCTTCCTCCTCTTCCCCCACTGGGGGCGGATCCCGATGGTGCTGCTGGCAACGGTGGCGACCGTGATCGCCTCGCAGGCGGTGATCTCCGGTGCCTTCTCGGTCACCCGCCAGGCGGTCCAGCTCGGTTTCCTGCCGCGGCTGCGGATCCGCCACACCTCGGCCAGGGAGATCGGCCAGATCTACGTCCCCGCCGTCAACTGGTTCCTGCTCGCTGCGATCATCGCCCTGGTGATCGGCTTCGGCTCCTCGGCCAAGCTCGCCTCCGCCTACGGGATCGCCGTCACCGGCACGATCACCGCCGACACCCTGCTCTTCCTCGTCGTCGTCCGCGTGCTCTGGCACAAACCGGGCTGGATGGTCGCCCTCGGCGCCGCCGTCTTCTTCACCGTCGACTTCGCCTTCCTCGGCGCCAACCTGACCAAAGCCGAGCACGGCGGCTGGTTCCCGCTGCTGATCGCGGTCCTCGTCTTCACCCTCTTCAGCACCTGGAAGCGGGGCGCCGAAAAGGTCAGCAGCGCCCGCGTCGAGCAGGAGGGCTCGCTGCAGTCCTTCGTCGACGAGCTGCACACGATGGACCCGCCGCCGGTCCGCGTCCCCGGCACCGCGGTCTATCTCAACGCCCGTCGCGAGACGACCCCTCTCGCCCTCCGCGCCAGCGTCGAGCACACCCGCGCCCTGCACGAAACGGTGGTCATCATCCTCATCGAAACGACCAAATCTCCCTATGTCCCCGAGTCCGACCGGCTCGTCTTCGACAACCTCGGCTTCGAGGACGACGGGATCAGCCATATCACCGCCCGCTACGGCTTCCAGGACATCCAAAATGTCCCCCACCTGGTTGCCCTCGCTGCCGAATCGGGTCTCGAGGGCAACGTCGACGTCGAAAACGCCGTCTACTTCCTCTCCCACGTCAGCATCAGCCCGACCCACGCCCCCGGCATGCGCGCCTGGCGCAAGCGTCTCTTCGCCGCTCTCGCCCGCAACGCCGCCAGCCCGGTCGAGTACTTCCACCTCCCCGGCGAGCGCACGATCAGCGTCGGCTCGACGATCGAGGTCTGAGCTCGAGCCGGGAGCGCACCGGGCCGGCCAAGGATGCGGCCCGGTGCGCGGCCTGATCAGGCAGTCCTCGAAAGGCGATGCCTCATGGTGTTTCGACTGTTGTCACCGCCACCGGCGTGAACGCTTCGGTCGGTTTCGCTCGGCCTGTCGCTGTCGTCGTGGCTTCGACGCCGGCTTTCTGGCCGCCGAATTTGAGCGTGCCCAGCGCTGTCGTTTCCGCATGAGTGCAGACCGCTGTCGCCCCGTCCCCCGGGCAGCGGAGGCTGCCGGTGACCGGATAGGTGTTGTTGAGCGCGGCGAGCGAGCAGCCTTCGATGGTCACTTCGAGAAAGGTCGTCCCCGAAGCGGGTTCGAGCTTTCCTTCCATTCCGACGCTGATACCACGCAGTTCTTTGGTGACGACTTCACCGCCACTCACTTTGCAGCCTTTGCCGGCCGGTTTCGTCACCGTCACCCCGCTGAAGGTCGCTTTGCCGAAGCCTTCGACGAAGTGTTCACCGGTGCCCGATTTCTTGTTGGTGCCGGTCGCTTCGCTGACTGTTTCGGTCGCCTGGAGTTCGACCGCGACGCCGGAGACGACCGACAACATCCGAGCGGTGAGTTTTTCGCCGCTTGTTCCCTGATTCACCGCCTTGCCTTCTGTGGCGACGTTTTCCGGAATTGCTACGTGTTCGTATTTGGCTCCGGTTTCGACCGCGTCCGACGCCTTGCAATGGGCGCCGGAGAACCCGGCTCCCCCCGGTTCTTTCTTTTCCTTGCATGTGAAGCCTGTTGTGCCATTGGTCACGCCAAAGGCGGACTGAGCGCCGATTGCGCTCAGCGCAAACGTGCACAGAACGCACAGCGCGATGCCGACTCTCCTGCTGATCATCGGTGCCTCCCTGTCCAGTCGTCGTCGATTCCCGCCCGGCCCTGCGCCGGAGCGGCCCGGACCCGACGATCCGCCACCGAAGGTGCGCTGTCAATCGGCGAAACAGCGAGCGCGCGGATCGGCAGTCGCACAGATCCGCGCGCCCCAGTTCATCAGTACTACGGTGTTTCGACTGTTGTCGGGCTGAGCGGCGTGTAGAGGGTCTCTTTCAAGTCGGGATCACGCCCGACGATTGTGACCGTGCCTTCAATACCGGCTTTCTGCCCCCCGAATTTGAGGGTGCCCTGTTCTGTCGTGTTCGCATGGGTGCAGGTGATTGTCGAGCCGTCCATCGGGCAGTTGATCGAGCCCGTGAGCGGGTAGGTGCCGTTGAGAGCTTCAATCGAGCAACCTTCGATCGTGATTTCGTCGTCGGTCGTTCCGGAGGCCGGCGTGATTGTGACCGTATCGCCCTTGTTCGCCGTCGTCTCTTCCAGTTCGGTCGACGTGAATTCGCCACCTTTGACTTTGCAGCCTTTTTCTTTGGGTGCGGTTACCGTCACGGCTTTATGCGCGATCGTGAACCGCCCGTGGAAGTAGTGTTCTCCCGTGATTGGATCTTTGGCATTTGTCAACCAGCCCAGCCAATGAACTTCAGAAGCCTGGAGTTCAACGGTTACGCCAGAGATCGTACCTTTGAGTTTTGTCAGGATGGTCGTTTTTGTGTCGGTGCCGTTGCCGGCGTTCGTGCCTGTGAATTCTGTTGTTGTGCCTTCTTTGACACTCACGTGTTCGTATTCACCGTTCCCCGGACTGAAGTCGGCGCTCTTGCAATGCGCTTTGAGGAAGCTTCGACCCGGCCCTTCTTTCTTGCATGTATAAATTGTTGTTCCTTTCACTGCGAGTGCACTCTGCGCGGCAAATGCGCTGAAGGCAAACGCGCAGAGCAGGGAGAGGACGACAAGTGATTTACGTCCGGTCATGTTCGAGACCCCTTTCTTGATGTCGGGTGCCCGGCTGGATAGATGCCGAGAGAGCTGAGGGTCCCCGCTCGCAACTGCCCCGTCAATCGGCCGAAGGGCGCACGCACCGATACGCGCGATTATCCAGTCCATCCGGTGCGTGGCAGTGATCGCGCGGGCCGAGAAAGGACCGAGATCTTTATCTCCGAGCAGCGCGTGGTACGCCGCTCACTCGAAGTGGAGAGTCGCGACGATGCTCTCGCGTCGCACCATCCGGGTGACCAGGATCGAGGCCAGGATCGCCGCCCCGATTCCGAGCGGCAGGGCGACGAGGATCTCGAGCTTCGGCAGAACCACGGCGGGCAGCAGCCCGGTCTTCAACGCCATCGCGCGCAGGATGGTGGGGATGAGAAGGCAGGTGACGACGGCGGCAAGGACCCAGGCGGTGAGCGCCATCGCAGCCGTCTCCAGGCACAGCTGCCGGCGGAGCTCGGCCGGTGCCAGCCCGCACACCTGGCTGACGGCGAGCGCCCGCCGGCGCACCGAGAGCGACGCGGCAAGGGTCAGCGTGGCAGCCATCAGGACGATGAAGAACGCGACGATCGCCAGGCCCTTGAACAGGGCAGCGACGCTGGTGATGAATTCGGTGATCGAGTCTCTGAACTGGTTGCGGTCGAGCAGGGTCAGGGATTCGTAGCCGGGCAGCGCCGCCCCGACGCGGGCGGCCATCGCCTCGGGCGAGACCCCGGGTTCGAGGACCAGGGGGACGTCGTCGAGCCGCCGCTCGCCGGTGACGGACTCGAAGGTGGGAAGCGAGCCGACGATCGTGCCGCCTTCGGAGAGGTAGTCGTCGGTCACCGCCGAGATCCTCAGCCGCCGCGCGCCGTCGGTGCTCGGTACGGCCATTGCCTCGCCGACGTGCAGTGAGTCGAGTCGGGACATGCTCTGTGAGATCGCGACCGTGCCACGATCGAGCGCCCGCCAGAGTGCCGCCCCGCTGGCGCCTTCGTAAACGATTAGGTCGGCGATGCCGCGAACGTGACGGGTGTCGTAGGCCTGGAACATCACGTTCCGCTGCCCGTAGTCGATCGGGGCGAAGGTGAAGGCGCCCGCTTCTGCGACCCCCGGCAGTCTCGCGAGTCGCCGCTGCACAGCGGGCGGAAAGCGGAGATCGCGCAGGGTCTGACCAGGATCACCCTGCCGTACGAAGAGGTCGGCGTGGGTCCATGAGCGGACGCTGCGTTCGATCGCGCTCTGGTAGCTGCCGATCACGCCGCCGACCGTCAGGCTCGCGGTGACGCCGAGGCCAACCATCAGGGTGATCGCCGCGGTGCGGCGCGCGTCCGCCGCGACGTGGCGGCCGGCAGCGAGGGAGACGAAGCCCCGGTCGAGCCTGGCCAGCCCGCGCCCGAGCGAAGCGGGCAGACCGACGGTGAGCAGCAGGGCACCCGCCAGGGCCAGGACGACGCCGATACCCGCCAGCTCGAGCGGGATCAGCAGCGAGAGGCCGGAGAGGACCAGGGCGCAGCATCCGGCGGCGATCCACCAGCGCCGTCCCGAGTGCGTCGGGGGCGGCTGCTCTGGAGGCCGGACGGCCTCCAGAGCCGTAATCCGGACGAAGGTTGCGATCCCGGCGACCCAGGCCAGGCAGGCGACGGCAAGGGCGCCGCCGAACCCGGCCAACGCCGGGGTCAGCGAGTCGCCGGAGTCGAACGAGGCCGCGAGGCCCGTGAAGCCGACCAGCTGAGCAGTGAGGTTGCGTAGCAGGCCCGCCGCCAGCAGGCCGGCGGGAACCCCGACTGCGCAGCAGGCGACCGTCGCCGCCAACAGGACCGCTCCCGCCCCCGCCGCCAGCTGCCCCGGCGTCGCGCCGGTGAGGCGAAAGCGCGCGATGCTGGTCCGCTCATCCTCCATCAGCAGCCGCCAGCAGACGAAGACCACGATCGCCGCGCTGGCGAGGCCGATCAGGCCGACGACGAGCAGCATCGCTTGGACGATCAGCAACGACCTCGTGCTGGCCGCGCCGACGATGGTCGGCGGCCCGACCACGGCCGCCGCACCGACCACCGTCCGCAGGCGTTCGGCGAGAGCGTCCGTATCGGCGCCCTCCCCGGCCTGGACGTAGAGGGTGTCGAGGCTGTCCGGCCGATCGAACGCCGCCGCGACCGAGTCCAGCGGGGCGGCGGCGATCGCGCCGTTGTTGGGGAGCGCACCAGGCACGGCGCCGGCGACCGTCCAGGGCTCGGTTCCGCGTGAGGTCAGCAGCCGCACCCGGTCGCCCACCTCGAGGCCGTTGCGCCGCAGCCAGGCCCTGCCGGCGACCAGCGGCGGCGCTCCCGGATCCCCTTGCCGCTCGATCAGGTTTTCGCCGACGCCCGCGGGAAGGAACTCCCTGGCGTGCTGGTCGACGCCGAGCAGCGAGAGGACTGCGCCGTTGCCGCTGCCACTGCCGGTAAGGCGGGAGTTCACCTGGATGACCGCGGCGACCGTTCCGTCACCCACCGCGCGGTCGACGCGGCGGGCGAGGCGGTAGTCGATGCCGCCGGCCGAACGCGCCTGGACCGCGAGGTCGGCGTCGACGATGCTGCTGCCGCTGGCCGCCCGGGCCGCGCTCGAGACCGAGTCGTTGATCGACACGACCAGGGTTGCGAGCGCCGCCCCGAGCACGACCCCGAGGATTGCGGCCGCCGCCCGGAACGGATGGCGCCGCCACGCCCGCAGCAGCGAGCGGGCGATCAGGCCCGCGGGCCTCGAGCTCAGCCTGCCGTCAGCCAACCGTCCTCGATCCGGACGACGGCATCGGCGATCTCGGCGGCGCCGGGGTCATGCGTGACCAGCAGAGCGGCGGCGTTGACGCGGTGCGAGAGCTCGACGAAACGATCGAGGACGTCGCGGCTGGCCGCGGAGTCGAGGGCGCCGGTCGGCTCGTCGGCGAAGAGCAGCCGCGGGCTGCCGGCGCAGGCACGGGCGACGGCCGCGCGCTGAGCCTCGCCGCCGGAGACGTTGGCCGGCCAGGCCCGGGAGCGATGGCTGAGACCGACGACGCTGAGCATCTCGCGCGCGCGGCGCACCGCTTCGGAGCGGGCCGTGCCGGCGAGGATCAGCGGCGCGGCGACGTTCTCCTCGATGGTCAGCGACGGGATCAGGTTGTCCCGCTGCAGGACGAAGCCGATATAGCGGGCCCGCCACCTTGCTCGCTGCGACTCGCTCAGCTCCGAGAGCGGTGCGCCGATCATCCAGACCCGTCCCGTCGTCGGCATGTCGAGCCCCGAAAGCACGTGCAGGAGCGTGGACTTGCCGCTGCCGCTGCGACCGACCACAACCGTGATCGTCCCCGGCTGCAGCTCCAGCGAGCATGGATGGAGCGCTTCGACAGCGGCGTCCCCCTTGCCGTGGATCTTCGAGATCCCGACCGCGCGCAGGACCGGCGGCCGGACGTCGCCGCTCTCCTCCCCGGCGAGGTCCGCCAGCGCGAGCCGCTCCTCGAAGCCGTTCTCAGACATGGCTCGAGTGGCCCTCGCGGAGGCGCCGTTTCAGCACCTTCCCGGTCAGGCCGCGGGGAATCTGGTCGAACGAGACGCAGCGGACCGCGGCGAGCCCGATCGGCCCGTCGATCCGCTGGTTCACCCAGCGCAGGAGCTCCGCTTCGTCCAGCGAGGCATCTGCCACGGGCCAGACGAGCCCGACGGGCTCTTCGTACCGGCCGCTGGCGATCGTGCCGAAGACGACCGCCTCGCCGACCCCTGGGTAGGTGTGCAGCACGTCCTCCGCCGGGAGGGAGTAGAACGGGCCGGCGGAGGTCTGGATCACGTCCGCGGCCCGATCGAGGTGCTGGACGCGACCGAGCCGGTTGCGGCGGACGATGTCGCCGGTCGCCCACCAACCGTCGGTTCTCGCATCGTCGAGCCGCCCCTCGCCGGTCCAGTAGCCGGCGAACAGAGTCGATCCCCTCACCATCAACGCCCCGGCCTGACCCGGCGGCGCGGCGTCGCCGTCCTCGCCCGCGACCTTGACCCGCGGTCCGCCCAGCATCCGGCGCCCGACCCGGCGGCGGCAGCGGACACGGGACCTGCTGGTCCAGACCCGGCGCAGCGCCGGCCCGCCGATCTCCGACGAGCCCAAGGTCTCGATGAAGACGGAGCCGAAGAGGGTGCGCCCCGCGAGCCTGAGGATCGCGCCCTGACGGCAGAGGGCGGCCATGTGAGCCTCCTGGGAGGCGTCCGCGACCGAGATCCACACCCGCATCGAGTCGAGATCGCTGGCGCCGAGGCCGTGGGCGTACATTCTGAGGTACAGCTCGGGGAAGGCGACGAAGAGATTGATCCGCTCGCGCTCGATCGCCGCCAGCGCCGCCCCGGGGTCACGGCCGTCGAGAGTCCAGGTCGGCAGGTTCGAGATCAGCGCCGTGGTCACCCCGATCTGGTACACGAGGTGGCTGAACGGCCCCGCGATCCCGGCTCGCCTCCACGGCAGCGGCGGCTCGGTACGGAAATGGACGCGGATGCCGCTGAGCAGCGAGCTCGCCGTGCAGACGACGGCCTTCGGGACGCCCGTGGTCCCGGAGGTGTGGGCGAGGAGCGCTTCCGAGCCGCCGCTCAGCGAGGCCGGCGGCAGCTCCCCCGGCAGCTCGCCGATCGCCTGGCAGAGAGCGGTCGACGCGGCACCGCTGTCGCCGGCCTCGTCGGTGAAGACCCAGTGGCGGATCGTCGGCAGCCGCGAGCGCTCGCCGATCGTCGCACCGAACAACCGGCGGTCGCAGCAGAGGATCCTGGCGCCGACGTGGCGGAGGTAGGCGTCGAGCGTTTCGACGCTCATCCCGGGGTTGACCGGCACCGCGACGCCGCCGGCCCGGATCACCGCCAGGGCGAGGAACACGTAGTCGACGTCATTGCGCTTGAAGATTGCGACCCGGTCGCCGCGGCCCATGCCCGCCATCCGCAGCACTTCCCCGGTGCGGGCGGCGAACGAGAGGATGGCGGCGGGGCTGAACGGGCCCTCAGCGAGCCCGGGATAGGGGAGCGGGCGGACCGGAGAGAGAGTCGCGCTGTCGGGGTGCGACTCGCAGATCCAGTCGAGCAAGGTCGCCGGCGTGATCCGGCGATCGAGCAGGAACCTGGTCCGGTTCAGCCGGCGGGCCCGGGTCCGGCTTGGGCTCGATCCGGTCACCGGGCGACCGCCTTGCTGGGAGCGGTGTCGGCGCGGTTGGCGGCCGCGGTCAGCATTCGGGTCGGGAGGCGGAACTGAAGCGCCATCGCGGGCGCCGCCAGCGCGTAGATCGCCCGCGGTCGCAGCCGCTCCAGCGACTGCAGCGAGTCGTAGAGAGCCTCCATCAGCTGGTCGATCTCCTCCCGCGCAACGGTCAGAGGCGGGTAGACGCGGAGGACCGGGGTGGCGGCGGCGGAGTTGAGCGAGAGCCCGACGACCACGTTGCGCCGGCGCAGCTGAAGCCAGAGCGCGGTCTCGACGACCCGGTTCCGGACCCTCACGCCGCGCATCAGGCCGATGCCCGGCGTCTCGGCGACGAAGCGCGGGAACATCTCCGCCAGCGTGTCGAGGCCCTCGCCCAGGTAGGACCCCAGCAGCTGCGCCCGGCGGGCGAGGCCCTGCTCCTCGACGTAAGCGACCGCCGCGTCGGCAGCCGCCGCGACCAGCGGCCAGCAGGCCGACTCGGAGCTGTAGTCGACACCGTCCGCCCGGCGGTCCGCTTCGCCGGCCACGGCCTCGCTGACGACGGTGGCGGCGATCGGCACCGCTCCGCCGGTGAGGATCTTCGAGAGGACGATCATGTCGGGGACGACTTCGTCGCGTTCGATCCCGAACATCCACCCGGTCCGCCCGAGGCCGGTCTGCACCTCGTCGGCGATCAGCAGGGTGCCGGTGCGGTCGCAGAGATCGCGGACCGCCGCCAAGTACCCAGCCGGCGGTACCTCGATGGTTCCGCCGGCGAGGACCGGTTCGAGCAGGACCGCCGCCGCGCCGCCGCCGCCGATCGCCGCGGCCATCGCCTCCACATCGCCGTACTCGACCCGTCGAACGTCGGTCCAGAGCGGTTCGAACGGAACGCGCAGGTGGTTCATGCCCATCATCCCAAGAGCCCCGAGGGTCTTGCCGTGGTAGGCCTGGCGGGCGGCGACCAGGCGGGTGCGCGCGGGCCGTGCGAGAAGCGCCGTCCGCAGCGCGATCTCGATCGCCTCCGAGCCGCTGCCGGCGAATGTGACCCGCCCGAGGTCACCCGGCAGGAGCCTTGCCAGGCGCGAGCGGAGCGAGACGCCCGGATCGTGGGCAAGGCCGCCGGTCGGTCCCGCGACCCTGGCCAGCTGCTCGGCGATCCGAGCCTGGACGGCCGGGTTGCAGTGACCGAGGCCGAAGATGCCGTGCGCGGTCGCCACGTCGAGGTACTCGCGTCCGAGCTCGTCGACCACGAAGCTGCCGCGGCCGGCGGTCTCGATCGAGCAGCCACCGAGCTCGAGGTGGTGCGCCAGCGGAGCGTTGAAGTGCCGCCGGTAGAGCTCGAGGACCTCGGTGCGGTCGACGCCGGCGGGGTTCATCGCCCAGCTCCGGCGGGGGTCGCGGTCGCCAGGGCGCCGTCGAGAGCTTCGACGCCGAGGTCGATCTCCTCCGGGGTGGAGAGCAGCGGCGGGCGCAGGGCGATCCCCGGCAGGCCCGGGTCGACCTCGCAGATCAAGCCCCGCTCCAGGGCCGCGGCCGCGACGGCATCCGCCTCGCCGGTCTTGGTCCGAACCCTGGCGAAGAGGCCCGCGCCGCGAACCTCGCCGACCGTGTCCGGATGACGGCGCCGCAGCTCTCGCAGGCCGGCGAGGAGGCGGAGCCCGCTGGCCTCCGCCCGGGCTGGCAGCTGCTCGCGCTTGACCATCTCCAGGGTCGCCAGCCCCGCCACGCAGGCGGCAGGGTTACCGCCGGTCGTGCTCGCGTGCAGCGTCGGATCGCGGCGGCCGTAGACCCTGTCGTTGAGCCCGCGCCTGGTGACGTATCCCGCCAGCGGCAGCACGCTGCCGCCCAGGGCGCCGCCGACCACGAGGACGTCGGGCACGACCCCTTCGCGTTGGATGCTGAACATGGACCCGGTGACGCCGACCCCGCTCCTGCTCTCATCCGCGATCAGCAGCGCGCCGCAAGCGGCGCAGGAGGCCGCAAGCTCCCGCAGCCAGCCAGCCTCGGGCACCGGCAGGTCCGGGCCGCCGGGCCACGGCTCGACGATCACCGCCGCGGTGTCGCGGTCGACGAGGTCGGCGGTCTCGACCGGGCTCGGGGCGAGCTCGGCTTCGAACAGCAGCCGGGGCAGGGGATCACGCCTGCTCGGTTGCCCGCAGGCGGAGAGGGCGCCCAGCGTCGAGCCGTGCTCGGCACCGCTGACCGCGACCAGCTTGGTGCGGCCGGGGTGCACGGCGTGGGCCAGCTTCAGGGCTCCCTCGACCGCCTCGGATCGGGAGCTGCAGAGGTAGGAGACCTCGAGGCTGCCGGGACATTCCAGCGCCAGGCGGGCGGTCAGGTGCGCCAGGGGAAGGCTGAGGAAGTGCCGCGTTGAGAGCGGGTTGACCGACATCTGACGGGCGACGGCAGCGGCTATCGGGGCCGCCCCGTGACCGAGTCCTCCCGACGCGAAATCAAGTAGGTGTGAGCCGTCCTCGAGCTGGAGCGTCGCCCCCCGGGCGGAGACGACGACGGGCTCCTGTCTGGCTGCGAGTGTCTGCATCGGTCGGCGAGGTCGAGGGTTTCGAGACACTAAATAAATAATCGAATATAGGCAAACTAATCAAGTAGCCTTTGTTAATGCCAAAATGCCTGCTGGCGGCAGCCTTCCTGCTCCTCCTCGTCGCATGCCCAGCCTGTGGAGGCAGCGGCAAGGCCCTCAGCGACGGGCAGATCGCGACCCAATCCCTGATTACCACCGGCGATCTCCCGGGTGGAGACGACGAAGAAAGCGGCCTGCCGCCCGAACCGTGCGGACCGGTGCTGATCTTCGAACGGGCGGGCGGTCGCAGCAACGAAACGGAGCTCCTCGTCTTCGGCGAAGAACGGGTGCAGGAGGCGATCGGCGTCTTTTCCGATACGGCGGCGATGGACAGCGCCTACCGGAGACTCACCGCCAGGCCGCACTTCGAATGCATCCGCGGCTCGATCGCCGAATTCAACGCCGGCGAGGAAGCGGTGGAACTCGAGCCGGTTCGCTCCCTCGGGCTCGGCGAGAAGGACACCCTCGAGCGCTTCCTGCTCGTCGGCGGCGGCACGCAGACCCAAAGCTATGTCGACCTCGAGGCGATCCAGACCGGGCGCTGCCTTGCCTCGGTTATCCTGCTCAGCGAAGCTGACCCGCCGACGGACACGCTGATCACCGAAGTCAGCACGACCGCGCTCGAGCCGCTCGAAGACAACTGCTGACAGCGTCGGCTCAGCGCTCGAGATCTGAGCCGACGCCATCTCAGAGCACCTATGTCGTCACTGTTGTGACACTGGCGGGCGTAAATTCTTCGCCGCTGTTTTGCCTGGTGCGCAGTGTCATCGCCCCTTCGACCCCGGATTTGAAGCCACCCTCTTTGAGGGTTCCCTGCGCTGTGACGTCCGAATGGGTGCAGGTGATTGTCGTTCCGCTAAGCGGGCATTTGATGCTCCCGGTGACCACCTGTTCGGTGTTGAGCCCGACGCAGTTTTCGAGGGTGTAGGACGCGAGAGTGGTGCCCGAGGCAGGTTCGAATTTGATGAAGTCGCCCTGTTCCTGCGTCGTGGCTTTGAGTTCTTTGCTGACAATTTTTTCTTCTTTGACTTTGCAGCCTTTTTCGCTGGGCTGCGTCACGGTGAGCCCTTCGAAGGTGACCACGGCAGTACCGTGCACGTAGTGTTCGCCACTTTCGGTTTTCGCGTTTGTAACCGAGCCGATGCCGGTGAGCGTGGTGGCCACGATTTCGTATTTGACTCCGGCCTGCGTGTTTCCCAGCTTGATCTGGGCGGCAGCCGATGTACCCGAGGCGGTGTTCGCGTTCGTGCCGCTCAGTTCTGTCGTCAACCCCTGTTCGATCCCGACGTGTTCGAAGCTGGCCCCGGAGCCTTTGGCAGACGTGCAGTGCGCATCCGAGAAGCCAGCCCCGCCTTTTCCGGTTTTCTTGCATGTGAACGCTGTTGTGCCGGTGACGGCTGCGGCGCCCTGAGCTGCGATTGCGCTGGCGGCGAGCGCGCAGAGCAGGCAGAGGCCGATCAAGCTTCGACGTCCCTTCATCGAGGTTCTCCGTTTCTGGTTGTTGAGTTCGCTCGCCGCTAGCGCTGGCGTAGCAATACGCAACATCCCCCGAGCAAAGGGGTCACGTCAATCGGCGGCTTGGCGCGCGCGCAGGTTCGCGCGCGCGCCGAAGTGCTGTGAGCAGATATCTGCTGGATCTAATGACTATTCGACTGTTGTCGCGGCGACCGGCGTGAATTCCTCTTCTTTTTCGGGGTTCTTGGCGCTCAGTGTGAGGGCACCTTCGATCCCTGTTTTCTGGCCGGCCCCTTTGAACGTGCCCAGCGCTGTGGTTTCGGAGTGCGTGCAAACGACTGTGGCCCCGTCAAGCGGGCATTTGATCGTCCCGGTGACCGGCTCGGCGCCGTTGAGGGCTTCAATGGTGCAGCCTTCGATGACGTAGGTGGCTAGTTCAGTGCCCGAGGGTTCGAACTTGACGAAGTCGCCTTGCCCTTTGGTCGTCACGATAAGGGGTTTGGATTCGATTTTCCCTTCTTTGATTTTGCAGCCTTTGCCTGCTGGCTGGGTAATCGTCACTCCGGTGAAGGTCACAGTGGCGGCGCCGTGCACGTAGTGTTCTCCCGTTTTCGTATCTTTCGCATTTGTCGCCCACCCTTCTCCATGGGCTTCCGTCACTTGAATTTCGTAATTGACCCCAGCCTGGGAGTTTTTCAGCTTCACGACCGGCGCTTCGGTTGTATTCGAGCCTGAATTGGCATTGGTGCCTTTTAGTTCTGTCTGCAGGCCTTCCGGAATTTCGACCTCGCTGTATTCACCGGAACCCGAGTCGCTGGACTTGCAGTGAGCTTTCGTGAAGTCCCCTTTTCCGGTTTTCTTACATGTGAACGCTGTTGTGCCGGTGACGGCAGAGGCGCCCTGAGCTGCGATTGCGCCGGCGGCGAGCGCGCAGAGCAGGCAGAGGCCGATCAGGCTTCGACGTCCCTTCATTGAGCTTTCTCCGTTTCTGGATCGTTGAGTCGCTCGCCGCTGGTGCTGGCGTAGCAATGCGCAACTTCCCCCGAGCAAACGGACCTGTCAATCGACGGAACGGCGCGCGCGCGAACCGGTGCGTCCAGCCGTGCCGAGATGCGCCGCGATCCTGCGAGAGGAAAAAATGGAGTCCATCCGGCGCCTCGATGGCACCGGATGGACTCGGACTCGAATCAGAGGCGGCCTATTTCGCCGCGGCGATCAGGGCGTTGGCGCCCCCCTGCATCCCGGCTTTGTTGGGATGGATCGGGGCCGCAAGTTCGCCCGGCACCAGCGGTTCGACCCAGCGGGTCGAGCTTGACTTGCAGGCGTCGTGACCGATGCTTGCGCTGTACCAGTTGACCACGGTCGCTCCATGAGCGGCGGCCTGGGTCGCCAGCATCGCGTTCAGGCCCTGCTCGGTCGAGCGCAGGTAGGGCACGTCGCCGAACCCGATCGGCATCTGCGGCCAACAACCGAACCCGGTCTCGGGGAAGATCGCCGGGTAGTTGAGGACGTAGATTTTCGCTGACGGTGAGCGGGCGTGGATCCCTTCCAGCACCGCCGCGACTTTCGGCGCGGTGGCGGCGATCCGTTCCGCCAGCTGGTCTTTGCCGCCGGCGTCGTATTTGTCCTTGCACGGGGTGCTGAACGGGTTGATCGTGATGCAGCTCTGGGCGACTTCGGAGAAGCCGATGTCGTTGCCGCCGATCGTCACCGAGACCACCGTCGTCGAGGCGCTGAGCGCGTTGAACTGCGGCGGATTGGTGCCGAATTCCACGCTCTGGGCTTCGGTCATGTTGTTCGTCTTCGCGCCGCTGCAGCTGGCGTCGGTCAGCGCCAGGCCGAGGCTCGGCGCCGCCAGATGGGCGTAGTTGTGATCCGACCGCAGGCAGCCGAGCGGTTCCAGCGACTGGTTGGGGATCAGCGGCCCGGCCGCATATGAGTCCCCGAGGCCGACGTAGCCGGCGGCCCGCGCCTGCGTTGCCACCGCTCCCGCAAGCAGAGCCAGCGCCAGCAAGGCCAGCGCCAGCACCTGCGACCGGCGCCTCGGTCGGTTGGCGATAACTGCGTTCATATCCCTCTCCTTCGAACTTGGGTTTCCCTGCCCCTGTCCCTAACGGGGATATTTGCTCAAACTCTTTTGTTTTCAAACGTTTCGGTGCTAGATTCGACGAACTACCGAGTTTCGGGTAGGCATTTGACCTAGGGAGGACGGGATGCGCCGCTACGCCTTGCTGCTCGCAGTCACCGCCGCCGCGTTCGCGGCCGGCAGCGGCAATGCCGCCGCGAAACTGCCGGTGATCTACAACGGCGTCCTCGGCTACGCCCATGTCAGCCCGACCGCGAGCCCGCCCGGGGCCAACGACTGGTCCTGCAAACCGAGCGCCGCCCATCCGCGCCCGGTCGTCCTCGTCCACGGCACCTTCGCCGACATGTCCGACAGCTGGCAGGCGCTCTCGCCGCTGCTCAGCAACAACGGCTACTGCGTCTTCGCCCTCAACTACGGCTCCGCCTCCGGCAGCGGCGCGCTCGGCATCTACGGGATCGGCGACATCGCCGCCTCGGCCGCTGAGCTTTCCACCTTCGTCAACGAAGTGCTGGCCGAAACCGGCGCCGCAGAGGTCGACCTGGTGGGCCACTCGCAGGGCGGGATGATGCCGCGCTATTACCTGAAGAACCTCGGCGGCGCGGCCAAGGTCCACACGCTGGTCGGCCTGGCGCCGTCCAACCACGGCACGACCCTGAATGGGATCTTCACGATCGCCAAATACATCCCGGGGGCCGAAGCCTTCACGGGCGCCCTCTGCCAGGCCTGCACCCAGCAGGCCGCCGGCTCGGCCTTCCTCACGGAGCTCAACTCCGGCGGCGAGACCGTGCCGGGCGTCGCCTACACCGTGATCGAGTCGCGCTACGACGAGGTCGTCACCCCCTACACCTCCGCCTTCCTCAGCGGCGCGAGCGTGACCAACATCGACCTGCAGGCACAGTGCATCCTCGATCTCGGCGAGCACCTCTCGATGCCCTACGACCACATCGTCGACGCCGACGTCCTTACCGCGCTCGACCCGGCGCACCCCCAGCACCCGCTCTGTACTCCGATCGCACCGATCTCCGGGGGGTAGTGAGATATTGGGCTCGTGAGAATCGCCAGCCTCGTTCCCTCCGCGACCGAGATGCTGTTCGAGCTCGGCCTCGGCGAGAGCGTCGTCGGCGTCACCCATGAGTGTGACCACCCGCCCGCGGCGAGCGAGCTGCCGCAGCTGACCGCCACCGTCCTTCCCGCCGGCCTCGATGCGGCCGCGATAGACGCAGCCGTGAAGGAGGTGGTGGGCGAAGGCCGGGCACTCTACAGTCTCGACGAGCAGCGCCTCGCCGAGCTCGAGCCCGACCTGATCGTCACCCAGGCCGTCTGTGAGGTCTGCGCCGTCTCCTACGAGGACGTGGCCGCGGCCGCCGCCCGCCTGCCGACCGCGCCACGCGTCGTCCAGCAGGACCCGAGCAGCCTCGCGGAGGTGCTGGAGGATGTCACCCGCCTCGGTAAGGCGACCGGGGCCGACGCCGACGCGGCGGCGCTCCGGGCCCGGCTGGAAGGCCGTCTGGCCGATGTCGAAGCCGCGGTGGCCGGGGCCGAGCGCCCGCGGGTGCTTGCGCTCGAGTGGCTGGACCCGCCGTTCGTCGGCGGCCACTGGGTGCCGGAGATGATCGCGATCGCCGGCGGCGAGGACGTCGCCGGTACCCCTGGCGCCAAGTCGCCCCAGGTCGAATGGAGGGACCTCGTCGGGCTCGAGCCCGACGTCATCATCGCGATGCCGTGCGGTTGGTACGCCGAGGACTCGCGTGCGCAGGCGGCCGAGCACCGGCACCGGATCGACGAGCTCGGCGCCTGCCAGGTCTTCGCGGTCGACGCCGCCTCCACCTACTCGCGCCCCGGACCGCGCCTGGTCGACGGCGTCGAGCTGCTCGCGCACCTCCTCCACCCGCAGCTCGTCACGGCTCCCGCCGAAATCGGCTTCTTTGAGGTGGGCGTGCCGGGGTAGGCTGGCGCCGATGAAGGCGGCCGAGTCCAACAGCGCCCGGGTCGCCTGGATCGCCTTCGCGATCACCGTCGTCTTCGTCCTCTGGCTGGTGCTCAACTCCGGCGCCGGCCCCGGGATCGCCTTCTTCTACGTAATCCCGATCGGAATGGCGACCTGGTGGTTCGGCCGCCGCGCCGGGATCATCGCCGCGCTCACCTGCGCCGTCGTCTACATCATCGGCGGCCTGATCGACCCGATCAGCAACGTCGGCTACGCGATCGCGCTGCGCGGGATCGCCTTCATCCTCGCCGTCGTCCTCGTCTCCGCCGCCCGCGAGCGGCTGCAGGTGCTCGAGCACTCGGCCCAGGAACTCGACGCGATCCGTGCCGCGCTGACGCCCTCGGCCCTGCCGGAGCTGCGCGGGGTCGACGCCGGCGCCGCCTTCGTCCCCTCCGAATACGGCGTCTCCGGCGACTTCTACCTGCTCACCAACGGGCCTGACGAATCGACGATCGCGGTCGTCGGCGACGTCGTCGGCCACGGCCCCAAGGCCGCTCAGCTGGCGACCTTCATCCGCGCCCGCTTTGCCGCTTTCGCCGCCAACACCGACGACCCGGTCGCGATCCTCGCGCTTGCCAACGACGCCCTGATCGAACGCGATGACGACGCCCAGGAACTGGCCAGTGCCGTCTGCCTGCGGTTCCGCCCGGCCGACGCGAGCGTCGCCTGCGCTGTCGCCGGCCACCCGCCGCCGCTCTGCCTGCCGAGCCTCGAGGAGCTGACGCCGCACGGGCCGACCTCCCTGCTCGGGGTCGAGAGGGGCGCCGCCATCGCCACCGCCGAGCTGCGTCTGGAGCCGGCGCAGGGCCTGCTCGTCTACACCGACGGCGCCACCGACGTCCGCCGCGAACACGGCTTCCTCGGCCGCGACGGCCTCACCGACCTGCTCGATCCGCTGACCCGCCTGCCGGCCCGGGCCCTGGTCCGCGAGGCGCAGGGCGCGGTTCTCGGCTGGGCCGACGAGCCGATCCGCGATGACCTCTGCTTCGTCGCCCTGCGCCCGCGGCTCGCGCCCTTCGGCTAGGAGGACGGCTAGATGTAGCTAGAGCTCGCGCTCGTAGAACAGCATCGGCGGGCCGTCGGGCGAGCCTTCGCGGTTGGTGAACCCGGCGCTCTCGTACAGCCCCCGGGCCGCCGAGTCGGTCTCGCCGGTGTTGAGGTCGATCCCGTCAGCGCCCGCCTCGCGCGCCAGATCCATCGCCGCCCCGAGCAGGGCTCGTCCGATCCCCTGCCCGCGCAGCTGCGGCACCACGTAGAGCTCCTGCAGATACGCTTCCAGCCCGTCGCTCCAGAGGGCCGCACGGAAGCGCAGCAGCGCCACCCCGTCGGGCCCGGCGCCCGCCACCAGAACGGTGATCTCGCCGGCGGCGAGCAGCGCGATGAGCTTCTCGGTCAGCGCCTCGACGCTCGGCGTCGGCTCGTCGTACTCGAGGTTGAAGTCGTGCAGGAGCCGGGCGATCCCGGCGGTGTCCGCCGCTCCGGCGCGCCGGACCTGTATCTCTGCCCTGTCCATGGCAGCACTCTCTCTACCAGATGAAGTTCGCGACGCCTGCGCCTGGGTGGCGGGGCAGGCGCGCTCGGTGCGGATCGAAGCGGCGGCGATCGAGGCTTACTCGGCCGGGATCTCGGCGCCGCCGGCGCCGGCGGGTGGCGACGATCCGGTGGGTCCGGGGCCCGGCGCCGACCGCGAGGCCCGCGCCGCCTTCGCCGTCTGCCTCAACGCGATCAACTTCGGCTCCGGCTGGTGGCCGACGATCCGCAAGCGCCCAGGCCAGAGTGGCTTCTTCACCGTGGCGACGGGTCTCAGCGAGCGCTCTCGCGTGCACGGACCGTGGACCGCGGCGGAGCTCACCCTGCTCACCGACGCCGATCTCGCAGCAGTCCTCGGCCAGGACCCCGAGCACCCGTTGATGGCGCAGTTCGCGGCGGCGCTGCGCGACGTCGGCGAGCGTATCGCTGCCGAGCACGACGGTCTGTTCGCCGCCGCGATCGACTCGGCTGCCGGTTCTGCCCCGGCGCTCGCCGGCCTCTTCGCCGGCTGGGAAGCGTTTGCTGACACCTCCATGTATGGAGATCGGCTCGTCCCCTTCTGCAAGCGCGCCCAGCTCGCCACCGCCGACGTCGCCCGTGCCAGGGTCGCCGACCTTCACGACCTCGACCGGTTGACCGCGTTCGCCGACAACCTGGTGCCCCACGTACTCCGCCTCGACGGCCTGCTCGAGCTCGACCCCGCCCTGATCGCGAGAATCGAAGCCGGTGAGCTCCTCGCCCACGGCTCCCCCGAAGAGATCGAGCTCCGCGCCTGCGCCGTTCACGCCGTCGAGCTGCTGGTCGCTGCCCGCGCCGCCGCCGGCCAACCGCGTCTCACCGCCGCCGAGGTCGACAGTGCGCTCTGGAACCGCGGCCGCGAGGCCCGATACAAGGCGGTCCCGCGCCCCCGCTCGCGCAACACCGCCTACTGAGTGAACCGCTTGACGAACTCGAGCGAGGTGTCGCAGACCTCGCGCCAGCCGCTGTCGATCGTCAGCGAGTGACCGCGATTCGGGATCGACGTGACCTCGGTCACGCCCGGGTTTCGCTTCTGCTTCTTGTAGGAGGCGCTGGCAATCGCCCACGGCACGGTGTGGTCCTTCTCACCGTCGATGATCAGCAGCGGTCCGCGGTCCGGGTTCTTGGTGTCGACCCTGGCCTCGGTGAACGGGTTGAGGTTGGCGTTCGCCATCTGCATCAGCGCCACGCCCGGCGCCGCCACGTGGAAGCTGTCGTAGAGCTGCATCGCCTCCTCGTCGCTGAGGGCGTTCGCCCAGCCGTACTTGAACTGCTCGAGCGTCAGCGTCACCGCCCGGTTCTTGTTCAGCGGATTAGAGAGCACCGGGGCCGCCGATCTGAGAGCCGAAAGCGGCAGCGGCAGGACGCCTCGGAACGGGCCCGGGTCGATCGCGACGGTCGCCGCTGAGAGGCCGCGCCCGGCGATGATCTGCGCCAGCAGGCCACCGGTCGAGTGGCCGAGGACCGCGGGCTTCCTGTCGAGCTCGGCGATCACCTCCGAGGTGTGGTCGGCGACCATTCCGATCGTCTTCTTGGCAAGAGCATCGGGGTTCGCACGCGCCGCCTCGACGGTCGGCGGGTCGTCGGGCCAGTCCGGCGTCAGCGCCGGGTAACCGGCCTCCTCGAAGACCCCGGCCCAGCTCTCCCAGCTGCTCGGCAGCAGCCACAGCCCATGGATGAAGAGCGCCGGGGTGCTGCCGCTCGCGTTGGCCTTCTCGATCTGCTGCTGCTCTCGCTCGGTGATCGCCATCGGTCCACCTTCCTCGCTGGTGCGCCGCCCCCCGCTGCGCCGCCGTTTGGTCGCCATGATGCCAGCGGCCCGGCCATCGGGAAAGGGGATCGACGCGATTGCCTTCCTCGAACGTAGGATTGGGGGCGTGCCTCCCCAGGGCAAGAAGCCGGTCAACTGGCGCGCCTGGATCATCGGGACCCTGGCCGCCCTCGTCCTCATCGTCGCGCTGCAGAACTCGCAGCAAGTCAGCGTCGAAGTGCTGTTCGCAAGCTTCAACGCCCCGTTGATAGTGATGCTCCTCCTCTTCGCCGCCCTCGGTGCGCTGATCGGCTGGGCGGCCCCGGTGCTGATCCGCCATCGTCGCGCGGGCCGGTCTGCCGACCGCGCGATCGACGTCAAGCGGGTCGATCAGGGGAAGTAGGAACCCGTCCCAGTTTTGCCTTGATTCTTTTGAGTGGTTGATATATGACTGTTCGGGGCTAAGACCACTCTGATACCGATAGGTGATTCGCAGTCACCTCGGCGGGAGGTGAAGACGACCCGTTGGCTGGGCTACCCGAGCCGCTGTACGCAAAGCTCAAACCAGGGCCCGGCAAGTCGTCAAAAGCAGTTTTCGCCAATCAGCGCGCGCGCCTATGTGGCGCAATGGTCGAGATCGCGGCCGACCGGGGCTACGAGGAGGTCACCGTGCGGGGCCTGGGGCGCCTGGCGGGCATCTCGACCGGCACCTTCTACAAGCATTTCCCAAACGCCCTCCACTGCTTCGGCCATACCTACGAATGGCTGATGAGGTCGAGCCTGAGACGCGCCCGTCTCGCCTGGGCGCGCGGCGCGGATTGGGAGACCGGGGTTCGCGCCGCCCTCCTGGCGGTCCTCGACGATCTCTCCCGTCACCCCAAGGCCGCACAGCTGGTTCTCGTCGAGGTGTATGCGGCGGGGCCGCCCATGCAGGCGCGGATCCGTAAAGAGGTCGCTGCCTTCGAAGAGCTTCTCGGCTCGCGCCGGGCGCAGCCGGCAGACGTCGCCGCTCCGATCCGTCGCGGCATCGCGGCCGGCGTGCTCCGTGTCGCCAGGACGAGATTGCTGTCAGGTCAGCTGGAGCGGTTGCGAGATGACGCCGACGAGCTCGGGGACTGGATCGTCTCCCTCTCGAGCCAGCCTCTGACCGAGCTCGATTCGCCGGCGGCCGCCGAGATCGCGGCCGAGCGCCAGCGGCGGCGGCAGGAGGACCTTCATCGCGCGATTCGCGGCGCACCGGGAGACGAGAGCGGGCGCGTTCTCGCAGCGGTCGTGAAGCTGAGCGCCGCGGGCGGGTTCGCCTACCTGACCGTGCCGCGGATCCGCGCCGAGGCGGGGGTCTCTCGCCGTCATCTCAACGACCGGTTCGCCGGCACGGAGGGGTGCTTCCTGGCGGCGATAGAGGCGATCGCCGGGCATGCCACGAAGCGCGCCGCGCTCGCGGCGGACATGGCGGACGACTGGACCGCCGGGGTCGACGCGGCGATTCGATCCCTCTGCGAGGAAATCGCCTGCAACCCCGCCCTGGCCCACCTGGTCTTCGTCGAGATCCTCGCTCCCGGTCGCAGCGGCTTGCTGTGCAGGGAGCAGCTGGTCTCGATCGCGGCGGCTCGACTGCAGCTCGGATCTCGATCGGGCCGTCGGCCGAGCCCGCTCGTCGCCGAAGCCTCCAGCGCTGCCGTTTGGCGAATCCTGCGGTCCGACGTCGCGGCGCGCCGGGCCGGTGCGACCCCCCGGCTGGCGCCGCTCCTTCTCCAGCTCAGCCTGGCGCCCGCCGCCGTCGCGGGGCCCGCAAGAATTGAAAGACATTGATCCCGAAACCTTGATCAGCGGCATCACCACGGTTCAGGCTGTCCGGTGAGCGAAGGTCACGGCCCTCGCTGCTAGGGGGGAGACCGGCAGGGCCTCCGGTGTGTGGGTCCTGTCGGCCCCGCCCCGGGCGCGACGCGACGGGTCTCACCCCGAAACTGCGGACACGCGGCCGAGGCGGAAGACATCAGGCGAGGGAATCCCAATCACGTCGCCTTCGAACCGCTTCTGGTTGCCGTAGACGACCCAGGTCGTGTCGATTTCGCCGATCTCGAGCTCGAGCCGCAGCTCGTCCGGGTGCCGCTCGAGATGCTCGAGGTGCGTCAGCCCCGCGTCGTAGCGTCCCTCCAGCAGCTCTTCGGCCACGATCGGCTTCGACTGGACCGGGATCACCTCCTCCCAGTCCCCTTCGTCGATGTACCCCGCGGTGGCGGGTACGAGGCCGAGCGTCCTGGGCCGCTCGACCTCGCGGCGGGCTAGCACCGCCAATGCCTTGGTCGGATAGATGAACGTGTCGACGACGAAGATCTCGTCCCAGTAGCGCTCCGTGATCTTGTGGACCAGCGGATGGGCGCTGCACTGGACGAGGAACGCGTTCTTCCTCCCACGGATTCTCTCCAGCCCGTCGAGGAAGTCGCCGATGAAGCCGATCTCGAAGTCCTCGACCCCCTGGAAGCCCATGTAGGCGATCACCGCGCGCTCGTGGCAAGTCCCGGTCGGGCCCAGCGTCACGAGTTCGATCTTCGCCGGATTTCCCTCCTCCCAAGCCATTCCCAATGCGCAAGGCTAATCGATTAAATGGCCATGTCAAACCCGGTTGTTTACATTCCGGTATTTTTGAGCAATGGGGATCCCGTGAGCGGTTCGACACGGATCGGGAAGAAGCTCGGCGCCGCCGGGCCGCGGACCCGGCCTCTGCGCAAGCTGAAGCCGGGCCCTGGGCTGACCGCCGACGTCGTCTCCGCCGATCAACAGCGCCGCCTTCGCCTGGCGATGATCGATCTGGCGGCGGACCGTGGCTATGAGAACGTCACCGTCCGCGCTCTGACCAAGCGCGCAGGCTCTGCCAACTGATGCTTGCTCCTCACCGCCCCACAGGCGGGAATCGGATGGGACGGGGCAGGAGATAGACAACATCGCCATAAAAAACTTGATTGTTTAGGTACCGCTGTCAAGCTGCGGCCGAGCCGGTCGGGAGTTATTGATCGGCGACTTCGCGGGGACCACCGGCGAGGCTCTGGCCGGCGCCCCGGGCAGCTCAGTTACCACACACCAAAAGGAGAGAGTCCATGATCGGACGTAAATCCGTCATTGGCATCGCTGTGCTGTGCGCGCTCGCGCTGAGTGCGTTCGCCGCCGCAGGTGCCAACGCTGAACAGCGCGCCTTCACATGTGCGCCCACGGGCACGGGTTTACGCGAAAACCGCGAGTGAAACAACGGCTGCGTCCGTTGCCAAGCTCAAAGGCGCGCTCTCGGGCGTCGTCACCGAAGTTCAGTGCACGACCGTCGGTGGCTCGGGCGAACTGACCAACTCAGCTGCCTCGGTCAGCGGTACCGGCACGATCGAATACACCGGCTGCACCGTGACCCTGCCTGCCGGCAAAGGCTGCAAAGTCACCGGCGGCGCCGTCACCACGAAAAACCTCGCTGCGACCACCTCCGGTCAGGGCAAAAACGAAGTCAAATTCACTCCGAACGAAGGAACCGAATTTGCCAGCATCCCGATCGAAGGCTGCAGCAACGAAGCGCTGAACAACACGTTCCCGGTCACCGGCAGCCTGGTGGCGACCGCGACCGGCGCGACACTGAGCACGACCCACGCTGGGGTTACAGCTCAGAACACGCTGAAATTCGGCGGCGTCAAAGCAGGTCTCGAAGGCACGATCACAATCAGCATGAAAGAAGGCAACCCGATCACCCTTACATAGGGGTCGGTCTCGGGTCGGAAACGACCTCGAGGGTTGCTGGTCGGGCCGGGCGCACGTCGCCCGGCCCAACCCTCTTGACGGCGGCCGACGCTGGGCCGGGACCCTCGGAAGGCGCCAGGCCCGCCCGAGCCCAAACCGAGCCAGAGCTCTTTGAGACCCGCCTTGACAAACTCCCCCATTCCGTGCTCTCATTGTCTGAGCTTGGTACGGAGGCGTCCGCGCGCGGAACGCCACCGTGCTGGGGACAGGGAAATAGGAATGGGAATGTCGCTGCGCCACAAGGCCGGTAGGTGATCGGACCAGGGAGAAGGGCAGTTTGAGAGCACGGGGACCTGTATCGACGCGGCTCCATTGCCCGTCGCACCCCTGCCTCGTCTCAAAGCCCAGGCGCATCGGCCAAGCCGCTAGCTCGGTAGGGACAAAAGGAGAGAGATAGATGTTGCAGAGAATCCACGAGAAGCTCGGCACCGCCGGCTTCATCATCTCCATCGTCGCGTTGGTCGCGGCGTTGGGCGGCGGCGCCTACGCTGCCTCGGGTAGTGGTCTGACCGGGAAGCAGAAGAAGGAAGTCGAAAAGATCGCCAAGAAATACGCCGGGAAAAACGGCACCAATGGCGCCAATGGGACTAACGGGACCAACGGGGCTCCGGGATCTCCTGGGAAAGAAGGCTCTCAGGGCAAACAGGGGGAACAGGGTAAAGCGGGAACGAACGGCACGAACGGCACGAACGGCACCAGTGTCGTCAGCAGCCCCGAGCCGAAAGGCCTCAATTGCAAAGAAGGCGGCTCGAAATTCGTCGCGGGCGCCAGCACGACCTTCGCCTGCAATGGTGAAAGCGCCGAATATCCGAAAACCCTCCCGTCGGGCAGAACCGAGTCGGGTACGTGGTCGGTCTTCTTCACCTCAACCGTAGAAACCTTCCCGGGGTCGGTGGGAAGCATCACGTTCCAGCTTCCACTGGCTTCGGCCGGATCGAAAGGATTCGTGCTCACGTCTGAAGACATCGAACTCGAAAAGTTCGGTCGGAAAGCGGGCAAATCCTGCAAAGTCGAAGTCTCGGAACCGCTCTGCGTGTTCACTGGCTGCGAAGGCACGCTGGAAGAACCCAAACCGGTCACTGCCGGCGTCCTCTGCGTGTACTCGGATGGCCCGGAAACCACCGAAGAACACACCTCCGGTCCACTGCAGACGCGACAGGCGAATGGCGAAGAACTCGGCTACTCGACCAGCGGAGCGCTGCTGGCGGGCCCCTTCATCCAGGGAACCACGGCTGAACCAGCGATATTCGACGCCCGCGGTACGTGGGCGATCAAAGCTCCATAGGAATCACCCCGCTCCGGCCGCTGGTCGCGGCCGGAGCGGGTCTCAATAGCTGCAAACCACCGAGACAGGGAGAAATGAGCGGAGACCCAGGACAGGGAATCACCAGAGGACGCTCGGCCAGTCCCGTCCCAGGGGTCCGCGTTGCCTGCCTCTCGTTCGTCCTCATGATGCTCGGCCTGCTGGGGCCGAGCCTTGCATCGGCTGCGAGCTGGGAAACGGTGAAGACCTTCGCCCCGCTGGTCCCGACCTCGCCGAATCCTCCCTCCTGGCCCGAAGACGTCCAGCTCGGCGGCATCAGCGGAATGGCCGTGAACGTGACCGGAGCGGGGGGAGTCACCCCGGGCACGATCTACACGATCGGCTTCAGCAAAGGGGAATGGCATGCGGCTCGGTACTCGCCCGAAGGCGAATTCGAGCTCGCCTGGACCAAAGTGAAACGCTGCGGGCCGAAAGCCACTCCGGTGACGACCTGTCCGACCTATCCGACCGGCGCGAGCGGCGGCGTCGACATCGCGGTCGACCAGGCAACCGGGAATGTCTACGTCTTCTACGTCAACGAGACGCCGAAAGCCGTTCGCATCTACAAACCGGACGGCACCGGCCCAATAGGAGAATTCGGGGAACTGGACGCGACCGGAACGGCAACCAGCAGCCCGGGCAAGCTCCACGGGTCGCCGTTGAACGAAAACATCGCGGTAGACGAATCGGGCACGGTCTACATCCTCGACGAAGATACGCTCACCGACTTCTACCACCGCGTGATGGTGTTTCACCCCGAATCGCCCGGCGACCTCGAACACTATGTCTACGCGGGCAAAACCAGTGACATCGCGGGCGGGTTCCTACCGGCCAACCCGCCCTTCCGGCCGCTCGTGGACAACGCCGGCGACGTCTATGTCTCGGGCGAAACCTACATCGAAAAGTACGACCCGGCAGTGCCGGGAACGCCGCTCTGCACCTTCAACCTGCCGACCGGCGGGATTACGTCCGTGACGATCAACCCCGCGACGGGTGCCCCCTTCTACTACAGCTTCAAAGACCGGAAAGTCCACCAGCTCAGCCCCTGCAACGGGGAAGGGAAATTCGTCGAAAAAGACTCGGAAGGGAACTTCACGGCGGGCCCACCGTTCAGCGCCGTCCCGCAGCGGGGCTTTCTCGAAGCCATGGCGTTCAACCCGGTCCGTCAGTTCTCGGTCGACCGTGCTCCCGGCGTGCTGTACGCAGGCACTCCCGAACCCTGCCCACCCGTCGGCAGCTGCCCACCCGCCGCCGAAGGGCAGAGCTCGCTCGGCTACATGTTTGCCACGCCGGTGAGCCTCAAACCCGCGATCGTCTCTGAGTCCGTCACGAACGTCGGCGTGACGAGCGCGACGCTCAACGCACAGGTGAACCCGAAGGGATCACAGACGAAATTCGCCTTCCAGTACCTGACCGAGGCCGCGTACCAGGCCAATCCGCCTTCGGAACGGTTCGCGGGAGCCACCGAAGTCCCACTCAAAGGCGCCGTGCTGGGCAGCGGCCAGCAGCCGCTCCTCGCGGCGGTCACGATCTCCGGGCTGGGGGTGTCGACGCAGTACCGCTATCGCGTCCTCGCAACCAACCAGGAAGGTACGGCCGAAGGGGTCGCGGAAGCGTTCAGGACGTTCTCGTTCGAAGTGGAGGGGCTCCCGGACAGCAGGGGCTTCGAGCTCGTCTCGCCGGCACAGAAGAACGGAGGCGAGGTGCTTCCAGGCGCTCCCAACACGGCGAGCTGCGGGAACGAATGCAAGCCCGGGCTGGCGGCCAAACGCTACCCGGTCCAGGTGTCTCCCGACGGGGAATCGATCGTGTACCAGGGCTCCCCGTTCCTGCTCAACGAAGGATCCTCGGAATTCGACGAGTACCTGTCGACCCGAACCGGATCCGGCTGGCAGACGACCAGCATGAGCCCACCGCTGGTCGGCAACGCCGGCGGGGTCGTGTTCGAAGCATTCGGATTCGACACCGCGCTGCAGCGAGGAATCGTGTACGCAACCAACGCCGCCCTGACTCCGGAAGCGCCGCCCGGCTACCGGAATCTCTTCAGCGAGCCGACGAGCAATCGCTTCGATCTCACCCCGCTCCTGAAGGCGACGCCCCATCGTCTGCCGAGCGGGGCGGAAGCGTTCAAGATGACCTACGCGGGCGCGTCGACCGATCTATCGAGGGTCTTCTTCGAAGCAAACGACGCACTGCCGACGGCCGAGGAACCGCAGCCCGAAGAAGGCGGCGCAAGCAAGATCAACCTCTACGAATGGAGTGGCGGTCAGCTCCATCTGGTCAACGTCCTGCCCGGCGGCACCACGACGGCTGGAGCGTCGATTGGATCGGGGCTCCTGCTCTCCACGGGCCAGCCGCCGGCGACGGACTTCTCCCACGCGATCTCAGCCGATGGCTCGCGGGTGTTCTGGACCTCTGAAAGCGGCGCCGAAGCGGGTCAGCTCTTCGTCCGGGTGAACGGGAAGAAAACCGTGAAAATCCCGGGTCCGGGGAACTGCAAAGCCAGTGTGCCGCAGGCGGAACGGTCCTGCTTCCTCACCGCCTCGGTGGACGGCTCGGAGGTTCTGCTGTCCAACGGCCAGATCTACATCCTGAACAAAGAAACCGGGGCGTATCAGAGCGGTCCCAACCTGACGCCGGGAACGGGTGGCTTCCAGGGCCTCGCGGGGCAGAGCGACGACCTCTCCCACCTCTACTTCGTCACCGGACCCTCCCAGGGGACCGGCGATCTCACCAGCGGCTCGAGCACGATCACCGACGTACACACGACCGCCGGTACGTTTGCCGTCGGACAGGCGATCGAAGGGAACGGAATCCCCGCCGGCACGACGATCACGGGTCTCGGGGCGGGCACCTTGGAACTGTCCGCGGCCGCCACTGCCTCCGGCGGCGACGTCCCCCTGACTGCCCAGGGCCTGCCGACGGGCAGTGAAGAAAACAGCCAGGACGCAAAAGCGCAAGTGGGGGGCTTCAACCTCTACTCCTGGGACGAAGGTGACCTCACCTTCGTCGGCACGCTCCTTGCATCGGACAACGGGGAACTTCTTGGGGCCTGGAAAGCGTCCCCGGTCAGGCGAGGCGCGGAGGCGAGCCCGGATGGTCGTTGGCTGGCCTTCAACTCAAAGGCTGTGCTGAGCGGCGCAAGCAGCATCGGCGCCTGCGAATTCGATCCAAGCGTCGGCAAATACGTCGGCTCGGTTCCCTGCGAGGAGGTCTTTCTCTACGACTCGCAGACCGGGGCCTTGAGCTGCCCATCCTGCAACCCGACCGGTGAGAGCCCCCTCGGCGGATCCTTCCTGAGGCGAATGATGAACGCAACCGGATCCCAGGCGCAGCCCCGCTACCTGACCGACTCGGGGCGGCTCTACTTCGACAGTCGCGATGCCCTCTCTAGCCTGGACTCGAACAACGGCGTCGAAGACGTCTACCAGTACGAGCCCGCCGGTGTTGGCAGCTGCGGCACCTCGGGAGGCTGCGTCTCACTGGTCTCGAGCGGCCGTGGATCCTACGACTCCAACTTCCTGGCGACGGACTCGAACGGCGCCAACGTCTTCTTCACCACCCGCCAGCGACTCGTTCCCCGCGACGAAGACGCTCTGATCGATCTCTACGACGCCCGGGTCGGCGGCGGGATAGCGTCGGAATCCGCGGGATCGCCGCCCGAATGCGTCGGCGAAGGGTGTCAGCCGCTGCCGCCGGTCCAGAGCGAGCCGTCACCGACTTCCCAGAGCTTCCAAAGCTCGGGGAACGCAAAACCCAAGAAGCCTCCAAAAAAGCACCACAAGAAGAAGAGCAAAGGTAAGCAGAAGAACAGGAGCGGCAAGCATCGCCCGGGAGGCTCGAAGTGATCCGGCGGGCCGTCTTCTCAGCTTTCGTCCTCGCGCTCGTCTTCGCATTGCCCACGGCCGCCCAGGCGGACTTTGGATTCATTCCGGGGAGCACGAAAGTCACCGCGCTCGACAACCTGGGAAGACCGGTGACCCAAGCGGGCTCTCACCCCGATTCGTTCACGGTTGAATTCGAAATGAATCAGGAAGGCAGCGGCCACACCGAAGGTGGCGAAATGCGCGACGTGATCGTCGATCTTCCCCCGGGATTCGTCGGCAACCCGGAAGCGATGCAGGAGTGCTCGAGGCAGCAGTTCGAGGGCACCACCCCGCGTTGCCCCGGGGCCAGCCAGGTCGGGGTCGCAAGGGCGGTCGTCTTCGGTCTCGGGGAAGCGATCAATCCGATCTACAACATTGAACCGCCGCCGGGGGTGGCTGCCCAGCTCGGCTTCAGCGTCTTCAACTGGGCCCCGACCCAGAACGCCTCGGTGCGCACGGATGAAGGCTACGGTCTGTCCGTAGCTACGCCGAATCTTCCGGTCGAGATCAGTGCGGTCGATGTCACGGTCTGGGGGACTCCATCGAACGAAGAGCACGATCCCGAACGGGTCTGCGCGGACGGAAACACTGCCTCGATCGTCGGCTGCTCCGCGGATGTGCCGGAAGAAGCTTTTCTGACGATGCCCACTTCATGCGGCCTGTTCAAGATGACGGTGGAAGCCGATTCGAAATCGAATCCGGGTGTCTACGTCTCAGAAACCGTTCCGTTGACGGGGAACGGCGGAGTGGCCACGCCGCTGGTGGGCTGTGAGTCCGTTCCGTTCAAGCCGTCCGTCTTCACGACTCCGACGACGTCTTCGGCCGACAGCCCGAGCGGTCTCGGTTTCGAACTGACGCTGCCGAACGAAGGCCTGATCGATCCGGAAGTCGAACATTCGGAAACGGAGCCGGAGAAAACGGAAGTGACTCTCCCGCCGGGGATCACGGTCAATCCTTCGGCAGCCAATGGGATCGGGGTCTGCACGCCCGCGCAATATCGACAGGCGGCTTGCCCCGAAGTGGCAAAGGTGGGAACGCTCTTGGCACACACCCCGCTTCTCAAGCAACCGATCGAAGGCTCCCTCTACCTGGCCGAGCCCCACGACAACCCGTTCAACTCGCTGATCGCCCTCTACCTCGTTGCTCGAATTCCGGATCGAGGGATCTTGGTCAAACAAGCGGGAGACGTGCATGCAGATCCGGTCACCGGCCAGCTGACGACGACCTTCGACCATCTGCCCCCGGTCCCCTACTCCTCCTTCGAAGTCAAGCTCCGCGAAGGCCCCCGGGCTCCCCTGATAACCCCCCAGCTCTGCGGCACCTACTCCACCCAGGTGAAGCTCTACCCCTTCTCGAACCCGAGCACGCCCGTCGTGAAGAGCGCTCCGTTCAAAGTCACCAGCGGCGCCAACGGAGCCGGCTGCGCCGCGAGCGAAGCCCAGCTGCCGAACGACCCGACGCTGGAAGCGGGCACGACGGCGCCCTTGGCCGCCGCCTTCTCGCCCTTCGTCTTCAAGCTCTCCAGGCAGGACGGCTCCCAGCGCTTCGGCGGCCTGCGGACCACCCTCCCCAAGGGCCTGACCGCGAAGCTGGCCGGCGTCCCCTACTGCCCCGAGGCCCAGATCGCGGCCGCGGCCGCCCGCTCCAGGGAAGGCGAAGGCGCCCTCGAGCTCTCCTCGCCCTCCTGTCCCTCCGCCTCCCAGATCGGGATCGTCAACGTCGGCGCCGGCGCCGGCCCCACCCCCTACTACGCCCAGGGAAAGGCCTACCTCGCCGGCCCCTACAAAGGCGCCCCGCTCTCGGTCGTGATCATCACCCCGGCGATCGCCGGCCCCTTCGACCTCGGCGTCGTCGTGGTGCGCACCGCGCTCTACGTCGACGAAACGACCGCCGAAGTCACCGCGGTCTCCGACCCGCTGCCGACGATCCTCGCCGGGATCCCGCTCGACGTCCGCTCGGTGTCCCTGCAGCTGAGCCGCCAGAGCTTCACCCTCAACCCGACCAACTGCGAAGCGGAGTCGATCACCGCTTCGGTGACCTCGACCCTCGGGCAGACCGCGTCGCTGGCGAACCGCTTCAAGGTCGGCGGCTGCAAGGACCTCGGCTTCTCCCCCAAGCTCTCCCTCCGCCTCTCCGGCCCGACGAAGAGAACCGGCCACCCGGCCTTCAAGGCGGTCCTCACCCAGCCTCAGGGCCAGGCCAACATCGCCCGCACCTCGGTCGCCCTGCCGCCGACCGAGTTCATCGACCCAAACCACGTCGCCAACCCCTGCACCCGCCCCCAGTTCAGGGAAGGCAAGTGCCCCCCCGCCTCGGTCCTCGGCAAGGCCACCGCCTACACCCCCCTCCTCGACCAGCCCCTGACCGGCAAGGTCTACTTCCGCGCCAACGGCGGCGAACGCGAACTCCCCGACGTCGTCGCCGACTTAAACGGCCAGGTCCACTTCGTCGCCGTCGGCTACGTCGACGCGATCCACAAGAAGGGCTCGGAAGCCTCCCGCGTCAGAACCACCTTCGCCACCGTCCCCGACGCCCCGATCAGCAAGGTCGTGATCGAGCTGAAGGGCGGCAGGAAGCACGGCCTGCTCGTCAACTCGGCCAACATCTGCAAAGCCGACAACCTCGCGATCGTGAAGATGCGCGGCCACAACGCGAAGACGCACGACTCGAAGCTCGAGATCGCCACCAGCTGCGGGAAGAAGTGACCACCCAACCCAGTCTTACTCTCATCGATGGAATGAGCCAAGGCAGTTCTAGACGAGAGATAGGAAGGACCAAAGAGAATGAAGAAGTCCATCGCGGGAGGCTTGATGGCCGTTTCGGGCGCGCTGGTATTTGCGTCCACGGCTTTCGCTGCTTCCCATAACCCGACGGGCGAATACGCTCAGTTCAACGAGTGCCCGTTGAACAACGTGAACATCAACGACTGCGTCTTCTCAGTCAGCAGTGGTGGAGGGTTCACGGTCGGCAAAAAAACGGTGCCGCTGAAAAACCCGGTGACCCTGCAGGGGGGCTACGTGGGCTCCGGCGCGGAAATCGAATTCTACGGCGCTGAGAACGGCGACACGCTGTCGAAAACCCCGCAGCCGGTCCCTGGCGGCCTGCTCGGGATAGAAGCGCCGACCTGGTGGCCTGAATGGCTGCAGGAATGGTTCAACGAACACATCAACAACGGGTTCACCGGCGTTACCGCGACCGTTGAACTTGCCGGACCGACCGAAGGGCTCCTGCCCGACGTCGAACTGAGCACGGAAAACCTGATTTTCGAAGAAGGTACCGCGCTCGGCCTGCCGACCAAGATCCACCTGCAAAACGCGCTGCTCGGCAGCAACTGTTACATCGGCTCGGACGAAAACCCGGTGCAAATTCCGTTCACCACCGGCACCAGCGGCAGCCTGAAAGGCTCCGCCGGCAAAATCTCGTTCAACCCGACGTTCACGATCACCACGATCAGCGGCGGGAAACTGGTGAACAACACGTTCGCTGCTCCGGCCGCCAACGGATGCGGAGGGATCTTCTCCTTCTTCATCGACCCGCTGGTCAATGCGATTCTCGGCACGCCGAGCGCGTCGGGTAAAAACTCGGCAACCCTGGAAGGCAAAATCCAGGACGCCGCGGCCGAATCGGTCAAAGAAAGCGAATAGCTCTCTGACCCTAGGTCAATGATGTAACGCAGTACAGGGGCGCCGTCACAATCATGTGGCGGCGCCCTCTTTCTTTTTCCGGGCAGATAAAAGACATTGCAAGGGAAAGCTTGATCATTCTCCCTCTTTCGTGACAGGCTGACCAGCGCGGAACAACCAGTTTCGCCTATGAGCAGGGGACGTGCCGGATTTACTCGAGAAGTTGAGTGGGCCGTCCTCCGCACGTACAGCAAGACAAGGAGAGAGAAATGAGTAAATACAAGACCGCGGTCGGCGTCGCGGTGCTCTGCGCTCTGGCGCTCAGCGCCTTCGCGGCTGCGAGCGCGTCGGCAAAAGGCCTCACAGCCTACACATGTGTGCTAGGCAAAGGCGTCCTTAATGGCCCGCACTGCTTGGGCACTGAAGGTGGCGAATACGGACACGTCAAAATCGAAGAAGAAACAACAGGCATAGCGACCAACGCGAAAACGGCCGAAAATGCCGCACACGAAACCACAAAAGCAGCTCAGAAGTCGATCCTGAAAGGGACCCTCTCCGGAGTGGCTTCGGAAATTGAATGCACTGGCGTCGAAGGATCCGGCACGTTCAACAACAAAACGACCGCAGGCGGCGAAATGTTCGCCCACGCGGAAGGAACCCTCACCTACACGGGCTGTAAAATGCTCAAACCCGCAGGATGCGCCGTTGCGGCGACTCTCACCACGAACAAACTGACAGGGACGACCGAAGGTATCCAGACCGCGGAACCGCCCCATACAGCCAAGATCCAACCGGCCGGCGAAACGCCGTTCATCGAAATCAAAACGACGGGCTGCACGAACGAAGGCCTGAACCAGACGTACCCCGTCACGGGCAGCCTCAAGGCGAAGATCACCGGAGCGACATTGACGTCGACCCACGCCGATATTACAACGCAGAACACGCTGAAATTCGGCGGCCAGAAAGCCGGCCTCGACGGCGCTCTGACACTTGAAGCGCACTCGAAAGCAGGCGAGGAAACACACCCGCTGACCGTCACAACAGAATAGTCAACGGATTCACGAAGAGACCAGCTGGGCAAATGTCCACGTTGGAGGCAAAAGGGCCGGCCACGCGCCGGCCCTTTCGCTTTTCAGACATAAACATCCAAAATCCCAAAGAGGAGAAATCGAAATGAAGAGAGCAACCAGAATCGGGCGATTCAAGGCTGCCGCCGGCGTCGCGGTGCTCTGCGCCTTGGCGCTCAGCGCCGTCGCCGCCTCGAGCGCCTCGGCAAAAGGCCTGACAGCCTTCACATGCGTGACAGATCCGAGCGGAACCCTCAAAGGAGACCACTGCCTCACGGAAGGATCTGGCTCGCCAGCCAAACACGTCAAATTCACTGAAAAAACAACAGGCATAGCGACCAACGCCAACACGGCGTCTGAAACAACGGCTGCCCGCAAGTCGATCCTGAAAGGAACCCTCTCGGGCGTCGCCTCAGAAATCGAATGCACTGGAGTCACCGGCGAAGGCACGATCGAAAACAAAACAACCGTGCCAGAAACCGGCGAAATGTATGTCCACGTCATAGGGAAGCTCAAATACACGGGCTGCAAAATGCTGAAACCCGCAGGTTGCACCGTCGCAACCGAACTCGAAACGAACCAGCTGACAGGAACGACCGAAGGTATTCAGACGGCAGAAGGGCCGCACACAGGCCTAATCAAACCGGCCGGCGAAACGCCGTTCATCGAAATCAAAACGACGGGCTGCACGAACGAAGGCCTAAATCAGACCTACCCGGTCACGGGCAGTCTCAAGGGGATTCTCACCGGCGCGACAGTGACGTCGGCCCACAATGACATCACAACGCAGAACACGCTGAAATTCGGCGGCCAGAAAGCCGGCCTCGACGGCGCTCTGACACTGAAAGCGCACAAATTCCCGAAAGAAGGCGAAACGGTCGAGGAAACAAAACCGCTGTCAGTCACAACAGAATAGGCAACGCACTAACGAAGAGACCAGCCTGGGCAAATGCCCACGTTGGAAACGAAAGGGCCGGCCACGCGCCGGCCCTTTCGCTTTTCAGACATAAACATTCAGATTCCCAAGAGGAGAAGATGCCATGAAGAGCGCGCCCAGACTCGGAAGACACCAGACAGCGGCCAGTATCGCCGCGCTCTGCGCCCTGGCGCTCAGCGCCTTCGCGGCGGCGAGCGCCTCGGCAAAAGGGCTGACAGCCGTCACATGCGTGAAAGGCAAAGGCGTCCTCAACGGACCCCACTGCCTGGGCACTTCCGGCGGCGAATACGGCCATGTCGCGCTCGGAGAAGGCATAGAAACAACAGGCATCACCACCAACGCCAACACGGCGGCTGAAACAACCGCAGCCCGCAAGTCGATCCTGAAGGGAACCCTCTCAGGCGTCGCCTCCGAAATCGAATGCACGGGCGTCACCGGAAGTGGTACGTCGTCAAATAAAAAAAACGCAGGTGGAAAAATGTATGCCCACGCGGAAGGGACCCTAACCTACACCGGTTGCAAAATGCTGAAACCAGCGGGATGCACGGTCGCAATCGAACTCTCCACGAACAAACTGACACTGACGACCTCAGGCATCCAGACGGCGGAACCGCCGCATACAGCCCTGGTCAAGCCCGCAGGAGAAACGCCATTCTTCGAACTCACCCTGCACAATTGCACGAATGAAGCCCTGAACCAGACGTATCCGATCACGGGCAGTCTCAAGATGAAGATCAGCGGCGCGACATTGACGGCCCTCCACGAAGACATCACAAAACAGAACACCCTGAAATTCGGCGGTCAGAAAGCCGGCATCGACAGCGCCCTGACAATGAAAGCGCATTCATTCGCGGGCGAGGAAACACAGCCTGTGACGTTCACAACAGAATAGGCAGACGGCACGCAAGAAGGACCTATCGGAGCCATGCTCCCACTCAGCAGACGAAAGGGCCGGCCACGCGCCGGCCCTTTCGCTTTTCGGACATAAACATTCAAATTCCCAAGAGGAGGGAAATGACATGAAGGGTGCAACCAGAATCGGGAGATACAAAACCGCTGTGGGCGTCGCAGTCTTCTGCGCCCTGACGTTCAGCGCCTCCGCCGCTTCGAGCGCCTCGGCAAAAGGCCTGACAGCCTACACATGCGTGAAAGGCAAAGGCGTCCTCAACGGACCCCACTGCCTGGGCACCTCGGGCGGCGAATACGGCCATGTCGCCCTCGAAGGAGGCAAAGAATCGACAGGTACGACCACCAATGCCAACACGGCGGAAGAAACAACCGCAGCCCGGAAGGCGATCCTGAAAGGGACCCTTTCCGGGGTAGGCTCCGAAATCCAGTGCGCGGGCGTCAGCGGTTCGGGAACGTCCTCAAACAAAATTTCCGCAGGCGGGGAAATGTATGTTCACGCGGAAGGGACTCTCACCTACACGGGCTGCGAAATGAAAGCGCCCGCCGGATGCAAAGTCGCAACCGAACTCACCACGAACAAACTGACAACAACCACCGAAGGTATTCAGACCGCCGAACCGCCCCATACAGCGCTGATCAAACCGGCGGCGGCGACTCCCTTCATTGAAATCACGACGAGCAACTGCACGAATGAAGGCCTGAACCAGACCTACCCGAGCACCGGCAGCTTCAAAGCCAAAATCTCCGGCGCGACACTGACGTCTCTCCACGCCGATATTACAGCTCAGAACACGCTCAAATTCGGCGGACAGAAAGCAGGTCTGGACGGCGCTTTGACAATGAAAGTGCACTCGAACGCGGGCGAGGAAACACAGCCCGTGACCTTTACAACAGAATAGGCAGACGGTACCCAGAAGGACCGATCGGAGCCATGATTCCACTCAGCAGACGAAAGGGCCGGCCACGCGCCGGCCCTTTCGCTTTTCAGACATAAACAGTCAAATTCCCAAAGGAGAAAGTGACATGAAGAGAACTACGAGTATCTGGAGATTGATGGCAGTGGTCTGTGCTGCCGCGCTCTGCGTTCTCACGCTCAGCGCCTTTGCCGCCTCGAGCGCCTCTGCAAAAGGCCTGACAGCCTTCACATGCGTGAAAGGCGCAGGCGTGCTCAACGGCGCTCACTGCCTGGGCACCTCCGCCGGCGAATACGGCCACGTCGAAATCAAAGGAGGCGAAGAAACAACAGGCACGGCTACCAACGCCAATACGGCTGAAGAAACAATAGCGAGTCGCAAATCGATATTGAAAGGGAGCATTGCTGGGGTGGTTGCCGAAATTCACTGCACGGAAGTCACTGGGACGTTCACCATGGAAAATAAGACAACCGTTCCCCTGACCGGAGAAATGTACGCACATGGGGTGGGGTCGCTTCGTTATTCCGGCTGCCTGATGACAAAACCCAAAAATTGTCAGTCGCCCGTGGTAATTCCGACGAAGGAACTGACAGGAACGACGGAAGGCATCCAGACGGCGGAACCGCCCCATACATTGCTGGTCAAATCGGCAATTGCGGGACCGCTCGCCGAAATCGAAGTTATCGGTTGCGCCAACGAAGAACTGAACGGAATCTATCCGGTTACCGGAAGTCTCAAGGCAAAGATCTCTGGTGCAACAGTGACCGCGGCCCACGCCGACATCACAACTCAGAACGCGTTGAAATTCGGCGGCCAGAAAGCCGGGCTTGATGGGGCCGTGACACTAAGGGCGCACAAAGTCCCGAAAGAAGGTGAAACGGTCGAGGAAACAAAACCGCTGACCGTGACAACAGAATAGGGGATCCACCGGAGGTCGGCCATGGGCCGGCCCTCCTCAGCTCGTAGTTAAAAGACATAGGCCTCAAAAACTTGAGGACCTGCCGTGTACGCAGGACGATCTCAAGACGGAGGCGTTCGCAGAAAAGACGCTGCTGTGCAGTTTGGCGCAGGATCGATGTTCTCTTAGATCAGGCGTTAACTGCTCACACTCCCTTGTCTAAGGCTCTGAGTCGGGCTACGGCCCGACTCAGTCCTGCCCGGATGTCTGGCAGGGCTCGTCGGTGCCGAGACTAGAGCGGCTGGCTCGTCGGCCTGACGAGGATCTCGTTGACGTCGACGCCCGGTCCCTGTTCGAGCGCATACATCACCGCTCTGGCGATGTCGTCGTCGCGGAGGGCGGCGTCGCCGGGGCTGTTGTCGAAGAAGGGGGTGTCGGTCATGCCCGGCTCGATCACGGTCACCTTGATCGTCGTGTTCTGGTGGATCTGGCGGAGCTCGGAGCGCAGGCTCTCGCCGATCGCGGTCGCCGCGTGCTTGGTCGCCGAGTAGAGGGAGCCGGGGAGGGCGCGGCGGCCGGCGACGGAGCTGGTGATCAGGAAGTGGCCGTCGCCGCGCTCGAGCAGGTGGGGGAGGGTGGCGCGGATGGTGAGGGCCGCTCCGTAGACGTTGGTGAGGACCATCGAGCGCCAGAGCTCGGGTGACTCCTCGAGGAAGCCGCGCTTGGCGCCGAAGCCGGCGTTGACGAAGACGGCGTCGATGCGGCCGAAGTGGTCGAGCCCTTTGGCGGTCATCGCCTCGACCTGGTCCCACTCGGTGACGTCGCAGCGCACCGGCAGGGCGCGCTCGGTGCCGCCCAGTTCGCCGGAGATGACGTCGAGCTCCTTGATCCGCCGGGCGGCGAGGACGAGGCGGTAGCTCTCGGCGGCCGCCCGGGCGGCCGCGGCACCGATGCCGCTGCTGGCGCCGGTGATCAGCAGGACTGGGTCGTCGGCCACGCGGCGATTCTGGCAGACGGCTGAACTCGGTCAACCGGCCCGGATTGCGATAATCCGGATAGACGTGGATCCAGCACGCAAGCGCACTATCCGACTGGTCGTGGCGCTCAGCGTGGCCGTATTGCTCTCGGTCGCTCTGATCTACACTTCCTTCGCGGCATCGAACGAGGCCAAGGAACCGTCCCAGCTGCTCGGGGCGGCGCCCGGAACGACCTACGACATGACCGGCAAGGTCGTCCGCCACTCGATCAGGAAGGACGGCAACGGCATCGCCTTCCGCGTCGAAGACCGGGAAGGCGGGGGAGAGAGCCTTCCGGTCACCTATCACGGCACCGTCCCGGATCCGTTCCGGGCCGGTCGCGAGATCGTCCTGACGGGCGCGATGGAGAGCGGCACCTTCGTCGGCGAACCCGAAACCCTGATCACCAAGTGCCCCTCGAAGTTCACGACCAAGAGCGATGGCTAGCCTCGGCAGCGTCCTGCTGGCGCTGGCCTTTCTCGCTGCCGTCTTCGCCGCTGTAATCGCCCTCGTCGGGCGCGGGGGGGAGCGCCGCTGGATCGAGCTCTCGCGCCGCAGCGTCTACGCCTTCTGCGGCCTGCTCACCGCCTGCGTGGTGATCATCGAGATCGCCTTCGCCGGCAACGACTTCTCCTTCAACATCGTCGCCCAGCACTCCTCGATCGAGACGCCGGCCTTCTACAAGCTGGCGGCGATGTGGTCGAGCCAGGAAGGCTCGCTGCTGCTCTGGGCCTGGGTGCTCTCGATCGCCTCCAGCATCGCCCTCTACGTCACCCGCAACAAGCTGCGCGAGATCGTCCCCTGGGCGACCGCGGTGATGATGGGCGTCGCCGCGTTCTTCACCGGCCTGATGCTGTTCGCGCCCGACGTCGACCCGTTCGCGACGCTGAGCCCGGTGCCGGCGGACGGGATCGGCCTCAACCCGCTGCTCCAGCACCCGAGCATGATGATCCATCCGCCGATGCTCTACTCGGGGTACGTCGCCTTCACCGTCCCCTTCGCCTTCGCGATCGGCGCCCTCGTCACCCGCCGGCTCGACGCCGAGTGGATCCGCTCGACCCGCAAGTTCGCGCTCGTTGCCTGGACCTTCCTCGGCTTCGGCTTGCTGCTCGGCGCCCGCTGGTCCTACACCGAGCTCGGCTGGGGCGGCTACTGGGCCTGGGACCCGGTCGAGAACGCGGCGCTGATGCCGTGGCTGCTCGGCACCGCCTTCCTGCACTCGATCATGGTCCAGGAGAAGCGGGGGATGCTGAAGGTCTGGAACGCCTGCCTAGTCGTCGGCACCTTCTCGATGGCGCTGCTCGGCACCTTCCTCGTCCGCTCCGGCGTCCTGCAGTCGATCCACGCCTTCGGCGACAACACCGTCGGCCCCTACATCCTCGCCCTGATCGGGGTCGTCGTGATCGGCTCGACCCTGCTGATCGTCTCCCGCCTCGATGACCTCAAATCGGAGAAGCGGATCGACTCGCTGGTCTCGCGCGAGTCTGTCTTCCTTATCAACAACCTCTTGTTGGTCGGGCTCACCGCGGTGACCTTCTGGGGCACCTTCTTCCCGCTGATCTCCGAACTCTTCACCGGCACCAAGGCCTCGCTGGCGGCGCCCTGGTTCGACCGCTACACGACCCCGCTGGCGATCCTGCTCGTCCTCTTCACCGGGATCGGGCCGCTGCTCGCCTGGCGCCGGGTCAGCTGGGCCTCGGCCAAGCGCGTCTTCCGGGTGCCGCTCGCGGTCGCTGCCGTCACCCTGATCGGCCTCCTGGTCTTCACCGATGCCGGCCACAAGCCGTGGGCGCTGCTCCTCTTCGTCTTTGCTGCCTTCGCGATCTCCGGCCTCGCCCAAGAGTTCTGGAACGGCGCCGCGGCGCGGCGCAAGATCTCCGGCGGCTCGATGGCCGGGGCGACGATCGCCGTCGTCGCCCGCAACCGGCGCCGCTACGGCGGCTACATCGTCCACCTCGGCGTCGCCGTGATCCTGATCGGGATCGCCGCCTCCTCGAGCTTCCAGACCAACCGCGACGTCGTCCTGCGGCCGGGAGAAAGCACCGTGGTCGACGGCTACACCGTCACCTACGTGAAGCCCGAAGTCAGCGTCGACAGCGAGAAGTTCACCTTCGCCGACCGGATCCGGGTCGAAAAGGACGGCAAGCTCGTCGCCAGCCTGCGGCCGAGCCGGCGCTTCTTCCGGCCGACCGGGGTCGAAGTCAGCGCCGGCACCCTGGCTAGCTACTTCGACGGCGAGGCGACCAGCGAGGTCGGCCTCGACGCCGGTGTCAGCCGCGACTTCTGGATCGCGCCCAACCCCGACATCAGCGGCGTGATGCGGCGGGTGCGCGGCGCCGACCAGGGCTTCAAGCAGTGCCTGCGGGGCGCGCCGGGGACGCCACCGCAGTGCCGAAGCCTGGCCGGGATGATGCTGGCGGCGCGCGACAATCCGCGCCTGCGGCCGGCGGCGCTGGAAACGATCGGCACCCTGCAGGCGAAATCGGCCGAAAACATCGCCCGCGCCTACGCCTCGGAAAGCCTGCCGGTGACCTTCAAGGTGATCGTCAACCCGCTCGTCACCTGGATGTGGATCGGCGGCCTCGTCGCCCTGGCCGGGGCGCTGATCGCGGTCTGGCCGACCCGCGGCCGCCGTCGCGGCGCCCTCGTCCGCACCGAGGCCGACGCCCTCAAGGAAGCCAAGTACCGCGAGATCCGCGACGCCGAGCTCGACCACGCGGCCGGCAAGCTCTCCGACGAGGACTTCGCCGCGATCGACGCCGAGCTGCGCCGTGAAGCGGTCGAGATCCTCGACAGCCTGAACGGCAACGGCGCCGGCGTTGCGGCGGGGAATGGCGCCAATGGCGCAGGGGAGACCTCGGAGCCGGCCGAGCGCAGCTAGACTTCGCGAACGATGTACACGTTCTTGAGCGTCATCCAGGTGATCATCGCCGTCGTCCTGATCTTCCTCGTGCTCCTGCACTCGGGCAAAGACGCGGGGCTCTCCGGTGCCTTCGGCATCGGCGGGGGCGGCAGCTCGATCGGCGGTGGCTCGATGGTCGAGCGCAACCTGGACCGGGCGACGGTCTTCTTCGCGGTGCTCTTCGCGGTCAACACGATCGTCCTGCTGAAGATCTAGCGACGGGGCCCCCTTCGCTTTCCGCCGCCGTAAGGCGGCTTTTTTGCGCGCCGAACCGTTGTCATTTCTACACATGTTGTATCTCTGGTTGACAAATTAGTCCAGCTTGTCAATACTGCGAACTCCGGTCTTCGATTTGACAAGGGAGGCACGCATGGAGGCGCACGCCGCAGGTCATCTGCTCGACGACGAGCACGAGCACCATCACCACCACGATCACGACGACGTCGAGGTCAACCCCGCCACCTGGAAGGACGGCAAGCGCTACGCCTGGCTGCTCGGGATCCTGATCCCGCTGGCGCCGTTCATCGCCTGGTTCTGGGTCGAATTGACCGGCTTCGGAGTCTTCTGGCTGCTCGGCCCGGCGCTCGTCTTCATTGCCTTCCCGCTGCTCGACGTCGTCGTCGGCGTCGATCCCAGCAACCCGCCGGACAGCGTCCTCAAGTGGCTCGAGCAGGACCGCTACTACCGCTGGTGCACCTACGCCTTCATCCCGATCCAGTACGCCGGCCTCGTCTTCGCCTGCTGGAAATGGGGGAGCGGCGACCTCTCGGCGCTGGAAAGCCTCGGCTTGGCGCTGACCGTCGGCGTCGTCGGCGGGATCGCGATCAACACCGCGCACGAGCTCGGCCACAAGCGCGCAAGCTCGGAGAAGTGGCTGTCGCGGATCGCCCTCGCCCAGACCGGCTACGGCCACTTCTTCATCGAGCACAACCGCGGCCACCACGTCCGCGTCGCCACTCCCGAGGACCCGGCCAGCTCGCGGCTCGGCGAGAGCTTCTGGGCGTTCCTGCCGCGTACCGTCGCCGGCAGCCTGCGCTCGGCCTGGGGGATCGAGGCGGCGCGGCTCGACCGGCTCGGCAGGTCCCACTGGGGCGTCCACAACGACATCCTCACCGCCTGGGCGATGACCATCGTCCTCTTCGCCGCCCTCGCCGTCGCCTTCGGCCCGGTCGTCCTCCCGTACCTCCTGCTGCAGGCGGTGATCGGGTTCTCGCTGCTCGAGGTCGTCAACTACCTCGAGCACTACGGGCTCCTGCGTCAGAAGAAAGAGGACGGCCGCTACGAGCGCTGCCGGCCCGAGCACAGCTGGAACAGCAACAACGTCGCCTCCAACGTGCTCCTCTACCACCTCCAGCGCCACTCCGACCACCACGCCAACCCGACCCGTCGCTACCAGGCGCTGCGCCACGTCGACGAGGCGCCGCAGCTGCCGACCGGGTACGCGGGGATGATCGTCCTCGCCTGGTTCCCGCCGGTCTGGCGGCGGGTGATGGACCAGCGCCTGGTCGACCACTTCGAGGGCGACGTCACCCGTGCCAACATCCAGCCGCGCAAGCGGCGGGCGCTGCTCGCCCGCTACGGGGCCGGGGCGGAGGCGGCGTCGTGAGCCGCTTCGCCTGTTCCGCCTGCGGCTACGTCTATGACGAGGAGGCCGGGCATCCGCGCGAGGGCTTCCCGCCGGGTACGCCGTGGAGCGAGGTGCCGGACGACTGGGCCTGTCCCGACTGCGGTGTCCGCGACAAGGTCGACTTCGAGCCCGAGGACGCCTGACCGGGCCCGCTGCGACGATGGGGACGATGGCGAGCACGCGCACCCCCTACCAGGAGGCGGCCAGGGAGCTGCTGCGGCAGACGCTGTTCGACGCCGCCCGCGACCAGCTCCAGCAGCGGCCCTGGTCGGAGGTGACGATGGCGGACATCGCGAGCGCCGCCGGCATCAGCCGCCAGACCCTCTACAAGGAGTTCGGCAACCGCAGCGAGTTCGGCCTCGCCTTCGTGATCAACGTCGGCGAGCGCTTCCTCGACGAAGTCGAGCAGGCCGTGCTCGTCCACACCGACGACCCCCGGGCGGCGATCGGCGCTGCTCTGGAGTTGTTCCTGCGGACCGCCGGCGAGGACCCGCTGATCCGGATGCTGCTCTCCGACGACGGCACCGGCGGCATGCTGCCGTTCGTCACCACCCAGGGGCTGCCGGTCGTGAGCTGGGCGACGGCCCGCCTCGCCGGGGTGATCGAGCAGGGCTGGCCGCAGGCGCCGAAGGCCGACGTCAACGTGCTCGCCGAAGCGCTGGTGCGGTTGGCGATTAGCTACATCACCACCCCGAGCGAGTCGCCGGACGCGACCGCGGCGGCGATGGCGGACCTCCTCGGCCCCTTCATCGACCGCGCCCTCGGCGGCGCGCCTGAGCCCTAAGCCGCGGGCGGAGGGGCCGGCGCGTTGGGGTCATCGAACAGCTTGCCGGCCCGGATCCGCGCCACCATGTCCTTCGATTCCTCGCGGTAGACGCGGCCGTCCTCGAGCTCGATCGCCGGGTATTTGGATTGCCCCGAAAGCTCCTTGATCGCCGAGCGGTCGCGGAGCGGTTCCTTGACGACCTCGTACTCGATGCCCTCCTCGTCGAGCGTCTTCTGGACCTTCCAGCAGGGATGGGTGCCGATCTTGACCCAGGTCAGCCGGCAGCGATGGAGCTTTACAGCCATGGGGTGACCCTAACCGCGCGTGCCGGGCCACGCAAGCGGCGGCGAGTGAGGCCGTAGGCTGGAGAGCGTGCATGCGGCCGAGCGACTCGCCGAGTGGTGTTGCGAGCTCGAGCTCGCCGACGTCCCGGCCGAGGTCGTCGCGGCGGCCAAGCTGCAACTGCTCGACGCGGTCGGCACCGGGCTCGCCGCGCTCGCCTTCGACCAGCTGGGAGCGGCGCGGGCGGTTGCGCTGGAGATGGGAGGCGAGCCCGAGGCGACCGCGCTGGGACTGCCTCGCAAGGTGGGCGCTTCGGCCGCCGCCCTTGCCAACGGGGCGACGATGCACGCGCTCGACTTCGACGATACCCACGAGCTGACCCTGATCCACTCCAGCGTCGTCGTCGCTGCCACTGTATTGGCCGTCGGCGAGGCGAACGACGCAGAGGGGGCGGAACTGCTCGCCCCGGCGATCGCCGGCTATGAGATCTCCTCCCGAGTCGGTCTCGCCGCGCCGGGTCAGCTGCACCTGAAGGGCTTTCACCCGACCTCGGTGTGCGGCGTCTTCGCCGCCGCTGCCGCCGCGGCGAAGCTCCGCGGCCTCTCCGCCCAGCAGACCGCGAACGCGCTCGGGATCGCCGGCAGCCAGGCCGCCGGCCTGATGGAGTACCTTGCCGACGGCTCGCAGACGAAGCCGCTGCACGCCGGCTGGGCTGCCCACGCCGGGACCACGGCGGCGGCGCTGGCGGCGCACGGGGCGACCGGCCCCGCCAGCGTGCTCGAGGGCCGCTTCGGCCTGCTCGCCTCGCACCTCTGTGAGTTCGACGCCGACGCGCTGACGGCCGAGCTCGGCTCGCGCTGGGAGACGACCCAGATCGCCTTCAAGGCCTACCCGTGCTGCCACCTCAGCCACGCCGTCCTCGACGCCGTGGCCGAGAGCGGCCTCGGCCCCGACGACGTCGAGGCGATCGTCGCCGAGGTCGCCGGCGAGGTCGCGATCGGCCTCGTCCTCGAGCCGGCCGAGCGCAAGCTGCGCCCGGCGACTCCGTACGAGGCCAAGTTCAGCCTCCCCTACTGCATCGCCGCCCTGCTCGTCCGCGGCGAGCTCGCCCTCGACTCGTTCACGCCGGAGGCGATCGCCGACGAGCGCGTCCTCGATCTCGCCGCCAGGGTTACCTATGAGGTCGTCGACTTCGGCGAGGGCGGGGGAGAGATCTCCGGCGGTATCAGGGCGCGAGCGGGCGGTGGCGAGTACGAGGCCCGGGTGCTGCGCCCGCGCGGCACCCCCGCCAACCCGCTCAGCACCGCTGAGGTGCGCGCCAAGTTCCTGCGCAACGCCTCGCTGGCGCTGCCGGCGGCCGAGGCCGAGCGTCTGCTGGAGATGTTGGCGCAGCTCGAGAGGCACTTGGCCTCAGAAGTCGGAGCGGCATTGTCCTCGCACACTCAGGGGTAGCCAGGGGAAACTCCCTACTCTCTGACCCGTCAACCTTAGGGGCGGGAGGCGGTACGGCATTGATGAGACGGGAGATCAGAGCATTTTTCGCGATGCTCGCGTTTGGGCTGATCGCCGTGACGACGGCGGCGGCGCAGCCCGGGCAGGGGACGCTTACGGGTTCGGTTTCCGACACCGGCGGTGTCGTGGGTGACGTTGAGGTCCAGCTCGTCGGCCAGAACCACAACCAAGCCCACACGTTCACGGCTGCCGACGGCGGCTATTCGGTGGAAGCCTGGCCGGACACCTACTCCGTCGGGTTCAAGCCGTCGGCAGCGTCCGGTCGCGGATTCTTTGCCCTCCAAGGCGTGACGGTGACGCAGGGCGCAACGACGGTCGCGAACGGCTATCTGGCAAATTCGCCGACCTTCGGGGGTCTCTCGGGCAACGCCAGCTTTGCCGACCACGCTCCCGACGCTGGTGTCGATGTGGACGTGTTTCCACTTCTCTTCGGATCTGAATCCGCGCAGGTGATCCGCCGTGAAACGGATGAATCCGGCGACTGGGATGCGGGCCAGCTCCCGGCCGGCTTTTACTCGGTTAGCTACAGCACCCATTTGGAAAACAGCTACCAATCACTGGGCTTCGAATCGGTGCTGGTGATGCCGGGAGAAAGCCGGATCCTGAGCAAGGAACTCATCGGCCAGAGGCCGGGCGGGACGGTCGTCGGCCGGGTCATCGGACCGGAGGGATGGGGTGTCTCGGGCGCGTCCGTCGATACCGGCGGCTCCGTCAGCGCGACCGCCACCGATATCGCCGGCAACTTTCGCCTCTCGTTGCCCGCCGGCGCCTACTGGCTAACCGCCTCCGGCGGGGACGATGCCGATCCGGGCGTCGGGTTTGTGACGGCGGCCGACGGTCGGATTAGCCACCTAACGATCCAGTTGCCGGCAAAGGCGGTGCCCGCCGACACGCCGGAAGGGAACCAGGCCCAGCAGTTGGCCTGGTTCAACCAACAGCGTGCTCGCTGGGGATTACCGGCCGGCGTTGCGAACGTGCCGGTTTGGAGCCGAGCCTGCGCTGCCCACAACGCCTACGAGGGCCGCAACAACGTGCTGGAACACCCGGAGACCCCAGGTTCACCCCTCTACAGCGGCGGCGGAAATTGGGCGGGGACGCACGCGGTTCTCGCCGGCGGCGGCTCCTGGGGGCCTGAAAACAACCCGTGGAACGACGCCCCGATCCACCTCAACCAAATGATGAGTCCAGCTCTCTCGCTCGTCGGCCTCGACGTCTCCCACGGCCGTTCGTGTCTCACCACCTGGCCGGGGATGAAGCGGGAAATGCCACGGGGTGCTGTTTATACCTACCCCGGCGACGGCACCAGCGGGCTTCCGCCGGCCGAGTATGCGGCGGAGGCCCCGACCACCCCAAACAAGGAGCTCGGGATTCCCGATCTCGCCGGTCGCCAGCTCTTCGTCTACGAGGCCGGCGCTGGAGCGTTTGCCGGCGAGGTCACCTTCCGCTCAGCCTCTCTCAGCTCCCCATCGGGCCCTGCCCAAATCAAGACCATGAACGGCGGCGGCTATCTGGCCGGTGGAATTATCGTTCCGGTGAAGCCGCTCGAGCCGTTCACGAAATACACCGCGACCGTCTCGCTCGCACCGCTCGGAGCCTTTGAATATCCCACCGAAGGATCCTCGATCCCGGGGGTGGATTACTCCTGGTCGTTCACGACCGGAAAGGACAACCCAAATGGAGGTTGGGACGAACAGCAGGGTTCCTCGCCGCGACGGAAGCGGATCGTCCATCATCCGACGCTGAAGCTGCGCCGCAAAGGCGATCACATGGTCGCGATCGGCGTGTATTTCGTGCCGCGGAAGCCGGTCGTGCTGAGGCGCCAGCCCAGCGGCCGGCTGATCGACCGCATTAAGCCGAACCGCCACGGCAAATTCCAGGTGGGCCTGAAGTGGGGCCACGCACCGGTCCTGGTCGTCACCGCCAAACAGGGCGGAAAAACCACTCGTGCGCGGATGAAGGCCAGTGGCAAGCATCACCATTGAGCATGCCCTACGGGTCACGGGTGTTCCCACCCAAAAAGCCCTCAATTGTGTGGGGCAGACTGGCTCCGTTCCCTACCTCGATGTCCCTGGCGTTCTCAACGCAGATGTAGCTGCTACAATGTTCATATGACGCTACATCAGCCTGAGAGCGAAGTGGGTGTTCGCGAGTTGCACGATCGACTTAGCGAGTACCTGGAGCGGGTCGAGGGCGGGAGCGAGATCGTCGTTACCCGGCGAGGCCGGCCGGTGGCTCGTCTGAGTGGACTCGGCGAGAGGCCATTGGAGGCGCTCGCGCAGCGAGGTCTCGTACGGATGCCGCAGGGCGAGCGATCGTTTCGCTCTGCGCGAGTGCAAAGCGCTGGGTCAGTTTCCGATCTCGTCTCCGAGCAGCGGGCCTGATCTTCTACTTCGACACCTCGGCTCTGGTTAAGCTCGTGGTCGCCGAGGACGGCTCGGAGTTGGCGTCCGAGCTCTGGGGGGGTGCCTATCCGGCGGCGTCGAGCATCCTTGCCTATCCCGAGGGCCGAGCAGCCCTAGCGGCTGCCCGTCGATTGGATCGACTCGGGGCGAATGAGCACCGTAAGGCGCTCGCGGACTTCGAGGGGCTATTTACGGAACTAGCAACGATTGGCGTCGATCAGGAGCTCGCGGTTCGGGCTGGTCAGTACGCGGAAGACCTAGGATTGCGTGGTTACGACTCGGTTCACTTGGCGACTGCGGTCGAACTGGGAGATGATGAAGTTGTCGTGGTGACCTGGGATCGAGATCTGGCGCGGGCGACGGAACGCGTCGGCGTCGCCGCCTCGGGAGGAGGCCTGTCTTAGCGCCATTGTGTTCTCTCCGCGGTTTATGTCCGACGAAACGCCGAACAAGGAAAGCCCCCGCAAGCGGGGGCTTTCTCATGCGGCTGAATGGAGTCGAACCATCACGGGTGTTTCCACCCACAAGGCCCTCAATTAGGCCGGGTGCCGCTTGCTAGAGCGGAATGCGGCTAACAGAGCGGAGTCGGTTCCGATTGGCTCCGGTTGAGACCGGCAGGTTTCGGAGCTGGCTGGCGCACCAAGTGGCGCACGGAGGCCGGGAGCCTGGACCGCACGACGTTTCCCGCGCACTAATTGATATTGACGTAAATCGGTGTAACTAGGGGATACTGCCGGCCTTGCCCTACGAAACGAAGACCATTCCGGTTGGCCGTCTCCTGCTCGACGTGGAGAATCCGCGCCACGATCTCGTCGCGTCCCAGCGTGATGCTCTGGCGGCGCTTATCGAGAATCAGCGCCAGAAGCTGGTCGTTCTTGCGAATGACATTCTGGAATACGGATTGAGTCCGATCGATCGTTTGCTCGTCCTCAAGGCCGGTCGCAACTACACGGTGGTCGAGGGAAATCGCCGTCTCGCAGTCCTCAAAATCCTGAACAACCCGAGTCTCGCGGAGGGGACTCCGATTGAGACCCCGATGAAGCGGCTTTCGGCGAAGGCGGATTCGATCCCAGCGGAGGTCGAATGTGCGATTGCGCCGGCACGGAAGGATGCCGAGCATTGGATGGCAAACCGCCACGGCGGCGAGTCGCAGGGGGCGGGCATCGTCCCTTGGAACGCGTTGGCAACCAACCGCTTCTCGCAAAAGCCCGGTCGCGAGGCGGCGGCGGCGATCCGATTCCTGCAAGCCGTGGAAGACGCATATCCGAAAAGCCCGAACCTGATCGAGTTGATCCAGGCTGCGGCGAGCAAGCGGCTGACCTCGCTGGGACGCCTCGTGCTGGATCAGAACTTCAAAGAGCGGGCTGGGATGGTCGAACAGAATGGCTCGCTTGTTTTCCACTTCGCGGCATCGGATCTCGAAGATTTCTTCGAACGTGTGATCGCCGACTTCGCGGCCGACGTTGGAGTGAGCGAGGTCAGATCAAAGCCCCTTCGCCAGGAATATCTCGCAACTACCCCTGAGCCAGACCCAAAGCGCCGGCAGCCGGAAGCAGCGCCCCTCAACGCGGCTTCAGCGCCGAAACCCAAACCGAAGGCGAAACCCAAACCGAAACCCTCATCGAAGCCTCCGAAGCCTCTGAAGAATCTAGATCTGTCTGCGCTGGACGCAAAGACGCAGACCTTGCTCCGCGAGTTTCGGATGTTGAAACCAGAGAGCACGCCTCATGCCGTCGCCGTCTTGATGAGGGCAATCCTTGAGCTTTCCGTCGAGGAGTACATCAAGGTCAAGAGTTTGAAGCGGGACCGCGAACTTAAGAAGCGCGTCAAAGCGTGCCTGACGAAGCTCGATCCGAAACACACAGACAAGAGGTTTCAGGCCATGCGGACCGGTTTGGAAGATGGCCAGAGCGTCTACGCGGTTCAGACCCTTCACGCATTAGTCCATAACCCATACTTCCAAGCCAACGCTGTGACGTTGGGCGGGATTGCGGCGGGGGTGGAGCCATTCCTCCAGGCGCTCAACGACGATGCCTAGGGTTCCTGCCCGATACCTGAGTCCGCTTCGCTACCCAGGGGGAAAGGGTCGCCTCGCCAAGTTTGTCGCTGGACTCCTCGATCATCAGCAACCGCGGCCAAGTCGCTACGTCGAGCCGTTTGCGGGGGGCGCTGGGGTTGGTCTGCGGCTTTTGGTGGATGAGTACGTGGACGAAATTGTCATCAATGATTTGAATCCGGGTATCGCAGCTTTTTGGCGAGCAGTCTTCGAGCGCCCGGACGATCTCCTTGGGCGATTGGCCGGATGTGAGGTGACGGTGGAGGAATGGCGACGCCAGCGAGAGGTCTACTTGACCGAGCCAGAGGACGATGTTGACCTTGGGTTCGCTCTGTTCTTCCTTAACCGGACCAATCGATCCGGCATTCTCGATGGCCGTCCGATTGGCGGCTACGACCAGACGGGCCGGTGGAAGATCGATGCGCGCTTCGATCGCGGGGGCCTGGAGAAGCGCCTCAGGGCGCTATCGCAGTACGGCAGCCGCGTCACGGTCTGCGAGGTTGATGGCATTGATTTGATCGAGAATCACCTCACCGACCCGGCCTCGTTCATCTACGCCGATCCCCCGTATCTGGGCAAGGGCGACCATCTGTACTTGGACACTCTCCATTGGAGTGATCACGTTCGACTCGCTGAGTTGCTTGGCAAGGGCGGGCGCTGGCTCCTCACCTACGACGCCGACCCGCGAATTACGGACGAGCTGTACGTCGGGTTCCCCTGCGCGCGGTTCAGCATGACTCACAGCGCTGCCGTTCAGCATGTCGGCTTGGAGTATGCGATCTTCGCGCCCACGTTAGACGTGCCGACCCTCGACGGACTCGGGCAAGTGCCGGCATTTATGCCTTCCGCCTAGGCGCGGTCAGCGGGCCGGCTCGTCAAGAGTGAATCCCAACTCAAGTAGCCAGAAGCCCTAGTAATCCCATCTCAAATCACTTGACATCACCACGATTCAGAGCAATCCAGTGAAGCCACAGTTTGACTCAGTCCAAACTGCAACTGAGCCAGCCCTAGCGACCCCAGCTACAGCCACAGCAGCACCCATACGCCCTATCACCGCCTGGTGATCTCCTGAACTTCCGGGGGCGTTGAGCCGGCTGATTCGACGTATAGGGCGTGCGCCGCCGCCCTCGAATCAACCCAATACAAAAGCCCCCTGTTCGTGACAAGGGGGCGATGAGCCCCAGAACCCAGCCGGTGCAAAGCCCGCCCTCGGCGGACCTAGAGGGCATGAAGCCGGTGCATCCCGCCCCGTGGCTGGCCAACAGGGGCGTGAAGGAGATCCACGACGGATTCGGCCCCGACCGAGGACAGCTCTAGCGATGCTGTCGATCGGCAAGCTCGGAGTCGGCCAGGAGCGCTACTACCTCGACAAGGTCGCCGAAGGCGCCGAGGACTACTACTCGGGCGAGGGCGAGGCAGAGGGCTACTGGCTCGGCGACGGCGCCGAGCTGCTCGGGCTCGACGGCAAGGTCGATACCGACCAGCTCGTCGCGATGCTGACCGGGCGCAACCCGGTCGACGGGGAGCTGTTCGGCCTGAAGTCTGCGCCTGGGCGCGAGCCCGTCCCCGGCTTCGATCTCACCTTCTCGGCGCCGAAGTCGGTCTCCCTGACCTGGGCGCTCGGCGGCCATCCGGTTTCAAGCCAGGTCGCCGAAGCCCATCGCGCTGCGGTCGCCGAAGCACTGAAGTATCTGGAGGCGAACGCCTGCTGGGCGCGGCGGGGGAGGGGCGGCGCCGAATTCGTCCGCGGCGCCGGCTTCATCGCCGCCGCCTACCCGCACCGCTCTAGCCGAGCGGGCGACCCCCAGCTCCACACCCACGTCCTGATCGCCAACGCGACCCTCGGTCCCGACGGCCGTTGGTCACGGCTCTACCACCCCGCCCTCTACGAACACGCCAAAACCGCCAGCTACATCTACGAGGCCCATCTGCGCCACGAGCTGACCCGTCGGCTCGGCGTCGAATGGGAGCCGGTCCGCAAGGGGATCGCCGACGTCAAGGGCTTCACCGAGGAGCAGATCCGCCACTTCTCAACTCGCCGACAGGAAATCCTCGAGGCGGCCGGCGAGGGCGCCTCGGCGCGGGCGATGCAGATCGCGACCCTGGCGACGAGGTCGGCGAAGGACCACGACCTCACCGATGCCACGCTGCGCGAGACCTGGCGGGTCAAGGCGTTTGAGGTCGGCCTTGACCGCGAGGAGATCGCCGGCTTCCTCGGCCACGAGCCACCGCGCCACAAGCTCCTCACCGTTCTAGAGGTCGAGCGCTCGGTCACCGCCCACGCCTCCCACTTCGACCGCCGCGACGCGATTCAGGCCGTCGCCGACAGCTTGCCCCACGGGGCGCCGGGGCACGAGGTCGAGCAGCTTGCCGATGCCTTCCTCGCTGCCGAGTCGGTGATCCAGATCTCCGAAGGCCCGCGCGGGCCGCGGTACACGACGGAGCGGATCTGGAAGCTGGAGCGACGAGCGCTCGCAGTCGCGGCCGAGATGGCCGGCGCCGGCGACCGCGCTCTCGCCGGCGAGATCGTCGCCGCCAGGGTGATCGCCGCCCGTCCTTCCTTGAAGGCCGATCAGCGCCGGATGGTCGAGCGGCTCCTGGCCGGCGGCGAGGGCTTGGTCGTGGTGGTCGGCGAGGCCGGCACCGGCAAGACCTACGCCGTCACCGCCGCCGCTTCGGGTTGGGCCGAAGTCGGTACTGAGCTGCGGGTTGCGGCGCCGACCTGGCGGGCGGCCAACGTCCTGCGTTCGGAGGGCCTCGACGCGACCAGCGTCGCCCGCCTCTTGGTCGAGCTTGACCACGCCGCCGAGCAGGGACGCCCAGGGTTGCGCCAGGACTCGGTGCTGATGGTTGACGAGGCGGGTATGGTCGACTCGGCCACCCTGGCGCGTCTGATCGACCACGCCCAGGCGGCCGACGCCAAGCTGGTCTTGATCGGCGACCCCGCACAGCTCGGCGAGATCGAGGCCGGCGGCCTGTTCGCGGCGATCGCCCAGCGCCACGACGCGATCGTCCTCGATGAAGTGATCCGCCACAACCACGAGCTCGACCGCGTGGCGGCGAAGCTGATCCGTGAGGGGGAGGGCGCCGAGGCGCTCTGCGCCTACCGGGACAACGAGCGCGTGACGATCGCCACCGACCGCGACGGCCTGCGCGAGCAGATGGTCTCCGACTGGCTTCGGAGCTACCGCGAAGGCGAGGACGCTCTGATGATCGCCAAGCGGAACTCCGAGGTCGCCGAGCTGAACGCGAGGGCGCGAGTTGCGCTTCGCGCTGAAGACCGGCTCGGCGCCGAGGAGATCGAGATCGGCGGCGAGCGCTTTGCGGCCGGTGATCAGGTGATCACGAGGGTCAACGACCACCGCGCCCAGATCTACAACCGCGAGCGCTGGCGGGTCGCGGCTGTTGACGCTGAGGCTCAGACGGTGGTGTTGGACGGCATCGACACCGCAAGGCGGGTAGGTGTCGATGCCGTCTATCTGCGAAGCGTGAACGAGAGGGACGGCGCGGCGGCGTTGCAGCACGCTTACTCGGCGACGGCCTACCAGGCCCAGGGGGCGACCGTGGATCGCGCCTTCGTTATGGCCGATGCCTCGATGACCCGCCAGGAGTTCTACGTCGCGGCCTCGCGCTCGCGCGAGGAGACGCACTTCTACGCGACCCCGGAGGTCAACCTCGACCGCGAGGAGATCGCGCCGGCATCCGAGCGGCGAGCGGGCCTTGACCACATCGCCGCGGCGGCCGAGCGCGACGGCGCCCAGGTCGCCGCCCACGACGAGGCGCTGCGCTCGCGGTTTGCCTCGCTCTCCTCCCAAGAGCTGCATCGCCGCCGCAACGAGCTTGCCTCGGAGGCGGGCGCCGAGAAGCGGGCCGGTCGCTCCCGCGAGGAGCTGACCAAGCGGATTGCCAACGCCGACCGCCAGCTCGACTCGGCGGTCGCACAGACCGAACGGCTCGGCGAGCTGCCGCGGCGCGAGCGCAAGGAATGGCGGGAGCGGCTGGAGGAGAGGGTGAGGAGCTGGGCCGAGCGCGCCGACCAGCTCGAAGCCGAGCGCACCCAGCTTCCGCCGCCCAGCTCTCGGGTGAGGGCCGAAGTCGCGGTGATCGACCACGTTCTCGCCGAGCGCGAGCGAGCTTCCGTTCTCGCCGCCCGGATCGCCCCGCACCCTTACATCACCGCCGAGCTGGGGGAGAGGCCGACCGAGAACGGGCTCAAGCGCTCGGAATGGGATAGAGCGGTTCAGAAGATCGAGCGCTACCGCCAACGGCATGGCATCGAGGACAGAGACACCGCATTCGGGGCGGAGCCGAAGGACGAGGCGCTGCGACGACAACAGAGGATTGCGAGGGAGTCGATCCAGACCGCACAGCGACGGCTTGGGATCGAGCAGCAGCAGGCCAAGGTCATCCAGCGCTCGCGGTCGATCGGGATCGAGATGTGAGCGTGGCGAAGAAACTGCCGGCATCGATCCCACGCATCGCCCTGACGCCGCCCGAGGCGGCGGCGGCGATCGGTGTCGGCCCTGACTTCTTCGACCAGAACGTCGCTCCCGAGCTGCGGATGATCCGGCGCGGTCGCAAGCGGCTGGTACCGGTGGCCGAGCTGGAACGCTGGACGGCTGAGAACGCGGAGAGGGCGCTTCCGTGAATGGTCGGGAGCTTCTAGGGTGGTCACGATGCTCGACCCGAAGCAGAAGAAGGCCCGTAGCGAGGCACGCCGGGCGCAAGCGACCTTCGAGCGCTCTCAGTCCCGACTTGACGATGCCGCAGCAGCGCGGCGCGAGAGTTTCAAGCGAGCCGCTGAGGCTGGCCTCTCAATGGCGGAAATTGGCGAGGCGGTTGGCCTCCACCGAACGAGAGTCAACCAGATCATCAAGGGGAAGTGATCGGCAAACTGTAGAGGGTGCCACAACGGTAGGTGCTACTCTCAGGCAACAACTGAAAAGCGACCCCCGGCGGTGCGTGAACACCAACCGGGGGTCTGACCACAAGGAGACCAAGCTCCTCATGGCTGATCAGAACCCTACGGGCGGCGGGCAGGCTGTGCCGCTCGACCTACCGGCGCCGCAGGTGATGTTGCTGCGGCAGACCCTTACGTCCTGCCTTGTCGGCGTCAGCGGCGACTTGGCGAGAGTGGAGGAGACCCCGAATGCGGAGAAGGCCCGCGAGGAAGTGGGCGCCTTTCGCCGGCTTCTTCGTGGCCTTCGGCGCGGCGAGGTCATCGTCCCCGACGAGCCGGCCCGCGATGCCGTCGCCACCCTGGCGGCTGAAGCCGATCGCGAGAACAACTACGCCGAAGTCGTCGCCGAGCACGACGCACTGCATGGCCTACTCGGCGTCCTTGAGGGGGAGGCGAGCTGATGGCCGCCCCGGCAAGAGATCCGATTGCCTGGCAGTTCGCCGAGAACCTAGTTCTTCTTCGGCGTCGCGCCCGTCTCTCTCAGGAACAACTCGGCTTTGGCTCTGGCCTTCACCGAACCGAGATCGGCCAACTGGAGCGCGGCAACCGGCTTCCCCGGATCGACACCCTGATCAAGCTCTCGGGGACGTTGAAAGTCCCGCCCGGAGATCTCCTCAAAGGAATGGCCTGGAAGCCGGCCAGGGGGCCAGGTGGGAGGTTCATTACGACTGCCGGCAAGGAAACGGCCGACTGATGGCGGCTGGCATTCGCAAGCGGCATTCGAAGGGTTGCAGGGCCCGCGACGGCGGGCGCTGTAACTGCAACGCAGGCTGGGAGGCGTCTGTATTCCTGGTGCGGGAGGGCCGCAAGCTTCGGCGCACCTTTCCTCGCGAGTCAGAAGCGCGCATGTGGAGAGCCGACGCCCTGAAAGCGGCTAACGCCGGCAACCTGCGAACGCCATCCCGCATGACCGTCGAGCAGGCGTGCTGGTTGTGGCTCGAGGGTGCGAGGGCGGGCGCGGTGCGGGACCGATCAGGCCACCAGTACAAGCCGGGGACGCTGCGCGAATACGCGCGGGTGCTGGAACTGCGGGTGCTGCCCGAGTTCGGCCACCGCCGGCTTGCCGATGTGACCCGGGGGGAGTTGCAGACCTTCGTCGACGAACTGCTCGGCCGTGGGCTCGCAGCCAGCACGATCCGGAACACGATCAATCCATTGCAGGCCATCTACCGCCACGTCGTTCGCCGCGATCTCGTAATGGTCAACCCGACGCGCGAAGTGGATCTACCTGCGGCCCGGGGGATGAGGGATCGCATCGCCACGGCGGCCGAGGCGGCGCGTCTCCTCAACGCTCTGTCACTGCCCGATCGTGCCATCTGGGCGACGGCCTTCTTCGCCGGCTTGCGGCGTGGCGAGTTGCAAGCCCTCCGAGTTGGTGACATCGACCTCGCGCGAGCCGAGATCAGGGTCCATCGTTCATGGGACACCTACGAGGGTCCGGTGGCGCCGAAGTCCAAGGCCGGCGTCCGAACGCTTCCCCTGCTCGACGTCCTTCGCGGCTACCTCGGCAACATCGGCCAGGCGGCCGGCGACGCGCTCGCCTTCGGTCGCAGCCCGCAAAACCCGTTCGACGCGAAGACGATCAACGATCGTGCCTATCGAGCCTGGGCCGCGTGGAACAAGAAGGAGAAGGAGGCCGCGGAGGGGGAGAGCCGCGAGCCGCGCGAGCTTCAACCCATCACCTTGCACGAGTGCCGCCACACCTTCGCCTCGCTCCTGATCGATGCCGGCGTCAACCCCAAGGCGATTCAGGAGTTCATGGGCCATGCCACGATCGAGGAGACTTTCTCGCGCTATGGGCACCTGATGCCCGGTGCCAGAAAGCAAGCCCGCGCCCTGGTCGACGCCTACATCGCCGCGGCGCTGAAAGATGCCGCCTGAGAATGGCTGCTGATCGCGCGGCTACCATTTCTACTGTGACGAGCCGAGACAAGGCCCATGCGCTGCTAGATCATCTGCCCGAGGAGCGGGTAGACGCGGCTCTAGCTGCGCTTGAGGCGGTGGAGGGTCGCGATACCTCCGTCGAGGCGATCCTCGCTCGTCACGGTGAGCAGCGTCTCGACCCTGAGGAGTTTGAGCGTCAGTTCGGGTCGCTGCCGACCGACGACGAGGGCTGAAAGTGGTCGAGCCACAGTCCGAGCCGGTCTTCCCGGTCGGCCTTGACGACGACGCCCTGGAAGAAGACCTCGCGCATCTGCCGCCGAGCGCCGAGGTAGCGCTCCGCTCATTCTCCAAAGAACTTCGTCGCCTCGGCGGCATATCCCGTTCGCGCTTGATGGCTTGCCAGGCAGAAGGCCGCGACGGCACCAGGCTCCCCGGCTGCGTCAAGACCTACATTCCCTGGCCAGATGGCCGCTTCGGCGCCGTATTCGTCGCCGTGACCCACCCGAACCGTCCGATGGCGCTTCGCGCCATCGCTTTCGGCATTCGCCACCACCCGCGCGGATCGACGGCTCAAACCGTCTACGAGGTTGCCGATCGGCGCCTCAGCGGGCCTGACGTCTAGACATCGCGTTTGGTCGGGCCGACTGGCTCATTTGCCTTCGGGCTGGCGCACGTCATCGGGGCCGTCGTTGGTCACCGCGATTTGTGCCTGGCCGAGACCCTCCACGGGAACGCCAGGATATGAAGCCTTCGAAGATCTTCTGCAGGGTCTGATAGCGGGGCTTTCCCCGCCAGGTCTTCGCTACACGATGATGCTCGTGGCCGTCCCAAGCGTGGGGAATGCTCCTTCGATCTCGGCACGAGACAATCACCTTGGCGCGGGTATCAGGAATCACCGGTAGCGGCGTCCTCACGAGCCTAGTGTCGCCGGCAAACATGAAGCCGTGACCGATGGGGCCGGTGGCGAAGAACTGGCCATGCACGAAGTAGATCTGAACGCCTCGGGCGATGCCGGGGCCCGCGTTCGTAATCGCGGCTCCGACAGTTTCATCGGGGAAATTCATCATCTGCACCTGCAAGCCTGGTGCTTCGTCTTCCCTGCGCAGCCGGCGCGTCTGGAGCACAGACGCCCAGGAAGCACCGGCCGCGATTGCGGCCAGCGCGGGGGAGGCGACCAGCGCAATTTCCTGCCAGGTGCTTATGTCCTGCGCCAACCCGCCGCGAGCCTATCCGAGCGCTGACTGGCGCACCAGATGGCGCACCGAAGGTCGAGAACCTTCGACCGGAAATCCCTGCAAAACCAAGAAAACCCCCGTCTAGCGGGGGTTTTCTTCATGCGGCTGAATGGAGTCGAACCATCACGGGTGTTTCCACCCACAAGGCCCTCAACCTTGCGCGTCTACCAGTTCCGCCACAGCCGCGGGAGCGTCGATTCTAGATGTTTGGCGCTGCAGGGCAGTCGCTCGGTTGCGGGCGTCCGGGGGAAGCGGTAGCCTGCGAACAAGTGTTCGAACGTCAATGCGTTGGGCGCTCGACCCGGCAACTGGAAAGGGAACGTGACCATCGATGGTTGACCTTGATCTGACCAAGCGGCAGAAGGAGATCTTCGACTTCATCGGCAGGTATGCGGCCAAGACCGGCTACCCGCCGACGGTGCGGGAGATCGGCAAGGCGGTCGGCCTGCACTCCTCCTCGACCGTCCACGCGCATCTGGCGAACCTGGAGAAGATCGGGCTGCTGCGCCGCGACCCGTCGAAGCCGCGGGCGATCGAGCTGCTGCAGGGTGCCGCGAGCCGGGCGAAGGACGCGATCCGGCCGCCGAGCGGCCTGCCGCTGGTCGGCCACGTCGCCGCCGGCGAGCCGATCCTGGCCGAAGAGAACATCGAGGAGTACCTCGAAGTCCCCGACGTGATCGGCGGCGAGGACGGCGACTACATCCTCCAGGTCCGCGGCGAAAGCATGAAGAACGCCGGCATCATCGAGGCCGACTACGTGATCGTGCGGCCGGCCGAGGATGCTCGGGACGGCGAAATCGTCGTCGCCCTGATCGGCGAGGAGGCGACCTGCAAGCGCTTCTTCCGCGAGAAGGACCACATCCGCCTCCAGCCCGAGAACGAGGAAATGGACCCGATCATCACCACCGACGCCAAGGTCCTCGGCAAGGTCGTCGGCGTCTTCCGCAAAGTCTGAGCTGCGCTTGACGTCTTGACCACACCCGGGTGTGGAAAAAGCATCGAGCGGCTAGGGCCAGCGGCCGCTCTCGATTAGCTTTTTGTAGCGGCGCTGTTTGCGGCGGGCGTCCCACATCGCCAGTGGCAGCAGCTTCAGGCCGAGGCGGGGGAAGACGCTGAAGATCCGGAGCTGAGGGCCGCGCCAGCGGGGGATGATCAGAACCGGGCGGGGGCGCTCGGTCAGCTTGCCGACTTCCTTCGCCACCTCCTCGGCGGTCAGCAGGCGGCCGGAGAAGGAGCCGGCGGCATCGAGGTCGTCGAGCTTGTCTTCCAGCATCGGAGTCCAGATCCCGTCCGGGCAGACGGCTGAGAGCTCGATCCCGCGCTGGCCCTCGAGGCGGAGGTCGTAGAGCGTGCCCAGCGTGAAGGCGAGCGCCGCATGCTTACTCGCCGAGTAGATCACCTCGCCCGGGGCGGAGACGATGCCCGCCAGCGAGACGACGTTGACGACGTGGCCGCAGCCGGCGGCGCGCATCGGGCCCAGGGCGGCGATCGTGCCGTTGACGACGCCGCCGAGGTTGACGTCGAGCATCAGCTGGCGCAGCTCAGCGCTCTGCTCCCAGGGCTGGCCGCTGAAGAAGACGCCGGCGTTGTTGACCCAGAGATCGAGTGAGCCGCTTGCCGCGACCCGATCGGCGAGCGCCCGGCAGGCGTTCTCGTCGCGCACGTCGAGCGCCGCCGGCTCGGCACCGCCGCCGATCTCGACCGCCACCTGCGCCGCCGCCTCGGCGTCGAGGTCCGCGACGAAGACGTGGTAGCCGCGGCGCGAGAGCTCGGCGGCGATCGTCCGCCCGATCCCGCTCCCGGCCCCGGTTACGACCGCCGTCAGCATGCTCGCCACCATATCCCGCTGCCATTGCCGGATCCTTGCCGCGAGGGGTACCATCGAAGAGCGGGCCGAGCGGACCGCGGGGGGAGAGAAAACCCCTCGAGGAAAGTCCGGACACCACAGGGCAGGGCGGTGGGTAACGCCCACCCGGGGAAACCCGCGGGAAAGTGCCACAGAAACACACGGCCGATGGCGCGGCCTCAGCTGAGCCGCGTACAGGCAAAGGTGAAAGGGTGCGGTAAGAGCGCACCGGCGTCGCGGTGACGCGACGGCCAGGCAAACCCCGCCCGGTGCAAGGCCAAGCAGGACCGTCGACCCGGCTCGGCGAGGTCCAGGTAGGCCGCATAGATAGATGGCCGCTCACGACAGGATCCGGCTTACAGGCCCGCTAAAGGAAAGGCCCCGTTTATCGGGGCCTTTCCCATCTCGGCGAGGGGCCGCCCTTTCGCGCTCCAGAGCGATTTTCCTGCAGTTTCCCCGGCTTTTGAAGGCACCTGCAAATTTGCTGTCTTAGCGTTTGCTAATCTGCCGCCAACTTCCGCTGAATCTCCGCCTACATAACGCGGGGAGCGGGGGACCCAATTGGTTGGGGCGAGTCGCGGGCGTCACGTCCGCGTAGCGCAGCTCTTTCAGCGCGAGCCCGTCAGCTAACCCCGTAAGCGCCTGGAAAGAGAATGAACGACCGCAAAAACTCCCTCCTGCGCTGGGCCATGGCCCTTGCCGCCCTCACGACCCTGGTCGTCGGCGTCGCGCCGACCCAGGCCTCGACCGGCGGCGCCTCGAGCTACACGGCGAGCGCCGAAAGTGCCGAAACGCCCGAAGGCGGGATCAGCTTCAGCCCGATGCGCACCGCCGGCGCCAGTTGGTACGGCGGCCCCGCAATGTGGGGACGGCAGACCGCCTGCGGCCAGACCCTGCGGCCGAGCACGCTGGGCGTCGCCCATAAGAGCCTTCCCTGCGGGACGACGGTCAAGTTCGTCTACCACGGCCACGTCCTGATCACCCAGGTCATCGATCGCGGTCCCTACGTCAGGGGCCGCGCCTGGGATCTGACCCAGGCCGCCAGCGAAGCGCTCGAATTCGAAGGGGTCGGCAACCTGCGCTACGCGGTGGCGCTGAATCTGGCCCGTAAATAGCCGCTCCTCGGGCTAACCTGCCGTGTTTAGGCAGTGCCATAACGAGAGGAGCAGCGCATATGTCGAGGTTTTCGCAGCGAGCAGGTGGCGTCGGCCGGTCCCGCGACCGGCGTTGGTTCGTCCTTGCCGTCGCTGCCACCTCGGTCGTGCTCGCGGTCGGCCTCGCGACCGGCTCCAGTGCCAAGCCGGTGACCAAGACGACGGTGATCCTCGGCCAGACGGCCTCGATCCCCGACCCCTCCTGCCCGGAGCTACCCTGCCAAGCGGTCGGCAGCGTCACCGGCTTCCAGATCAACAATGGCCAGGCGGTCAACCCGTTCCTGGTCCCGCACGACGGCACGATCAAGGAATGGACCCTGACCCTGGCCCAGCCATCCAGCTCCCAGCGCTCGTTCTTCAACGGCTTCTTCGGCACCCCGCCCGAGGCGCGCCTCGCGATCCTGCGCCGGGTGCCCGGCACCACCCCGCCGCGCTACACGCTGCGCGCCCAGGGCGCGATCAAGGTCCTCTCGCCGTACCTGGGCCAGACGGTCAAATTCAGCTCCAACCTCGAAGTCGAAAAGAACGACATCGTCGGCCTCACGGTGCCGACCTGGCTGCCGACCTTCGCCCAGGGCCTGTCGAGCAAGAACGCCTGGCGGGCCAGCCGCGAAGCCGGCAAGTGCACCAACTCGACGGATATCAGGCAGGGCGAACCCCAGGAAAAGATCGGCCGCCGCGCCATCTACGGCTGCAAGTACACGACGGCCCGCCTGCTTTACACGGCAACCCTGGTGGAGGAATAGGCCCAAACCTCGAAGGGTGGGGGAGAGCATGGGTGAGGCTCTCCCTCGCAAAAGATGGGAGGCTCGGTAGAGCCTCACCCATGCTCTCCCTCTCCACTTCGGGAACGGGCAAACTCCCGATCAGGACGACGAGAACGCCACCGTCCCTCGGAAGCTAAAGCCGCAGATGGCGGGCTTGCCTAAAGCTTCCGCACCTCGAGCGGCTTCCTAGGGCCGGAAGCTTCAGCCAAGCGTCGAAGGTCCAGCCCAATCTCCGCCCGGGCCGCTTCGGTCACGAACCTAAGCCCGGGATTCGTTGGCGGGACGGGGAAGACCCTCAACTGAGCCTCCCCATCTGTTGCGAAGGCGAGGGTCTTCCCCGTCCCGTACGCGCAGCCCGTGAACTCAGGCTGCGCTCGGAAGGACCCGAGGCGTCGCCTGGTCCTTCGGCAGCGCGGCCGCGCTGGCAATCAAGCTCTGAAACTCATTGAGGGCCAAATGCCCGACCGCCTCGAGGATCTCCTCGTCGGTCCAGCCGATTTCACGCGCCTCCTCGTGCAGGTGGAGGGGCGGCGGCCCTTCGGCGTCGAGCGCCTCCTTCAGGTAGAGGAGCAGCGCCGCCTCCTTCTCATCGGCGGAGGTGAAGCTGCGGGCGCGCGAGACCTCGTCGAGGCCGAGCCCGGCCCGGCGGGCGGACTTCGCGTGCTGGGCGATCGAGTAGTTGTCTTCGCGGTGCTCGGCGACCGCGAGGGCGATCCGCTCGCGGGTCGCCTGCGGCAGGACGCCGCCGCGCAGCTCGGAACGCATGCGCGTGTAGGCGCGGAGAACGGCGGGGGAGCCGGCGAGGACGCCGACGAACTTGGTCACCGCGCCACCAGCGGCCTGGATCGTCTTGATCAGCGGCGCGCTCTCGTCGGGCGCCGTCAACTCGTCGTGGATCTGGAATCTGCTCACTGCGGTTTTTACCGTCACGTTGCTTCTCGCTTCTGGCTCTGCTGAGGGCGGGCTTTTCGCTTTACAGAGCCTTTACGTGGCCTTTACTTTACTTTCAGCCTCTTACTTACGGTCGGTAAGTTATACCTGCTTCTTTGATCCGTTGCAACCTGCCCGAACTGCCTGGTCTCTACCCGGAATACGGCTTCCCGCACCAAGTCGGTTCATTCGCCTATCGTTGCGCCCTTCTCGCATACCCCAGGAGGCCCCGAATTGGCTGAGCAGACCCGCAGTGCCGCCGACGTCATCAAGCTGGTGGAGGAGAGCGGCGTCCGCTTCATCCGGCTCTGGTTCACCGACGTCCTCGGGCAGCTGAAGAGCTTCTCGGTCAACGCCTCCGAGCTGGAGGATGCCTTCGAAGGCGGGATGGGCTTCGATGGCTCCTCGATCACCGGCTTCAACCCGATCGAGGAGTCCGACATGCTCGCCGTCCCCGACCCCGCGACCTTCGAGATGATCCCCTGGCGCCCCGACGAGGAGGACGCGGTGGCGCGCATGTTCTGCGACATTCGCGTCCCCGGCGGCGGCCCCTACGAGGGCGATCCGCGCTGGATCCTGCGGCGGGCGCTGAAGCGGGCCGAGGAGATGGGCTTCGACGCCTACAACATCGGGCCCGAGCTCGAGTACTTCTACTTCCGCTCGGCGAAACCGGAAAGCGGCATCCCCGAGGTCCTCGACGAGGGCGGCTACTTCGACCTGACCACGCTCGACGCCGGTTCCGACCTGCGCCGCGAGACGGTGCTGGCGCTGGAGAAGATGGGGATCCACGTCGAGTACACCCACCATGAGGTCGGCCCCTCCCAGCACGAGGTCGACATGCGCTACAAGAACGCGCTCGAGATGGCCGACGACTGCATGACCTACCGGATCGTCGTCAAGGAGTACGCGCTCAAATACGGCTACCACGCGACCTTCATGCCGAAGCCGCTGTTCGGCGAGAACGGGTCCGGGATGCACGTCCACCAGTCGCTCTCCAAAGACGGCAGGAACGCCTTCTACGACGCCGACGACCCCTACTACCTCTCGCCGGTGGCGAAGTCATTCATCGCCGGCCAGCTCAAGCACGCGCGCGAGATCTCGCCGCTCTTCGCCCAGTGGGTCAACTCCTACAAGCGGCTCGTCCCCGGTTACGAGGCGCCGGTCTACCTGGCCTGGTCACGCCGCAACCGCTCGGCTCTGATCCGGGTGCCGCTCTACCACCCCGGCAAGGAGAGCGCGACCCGGGCCGAGCTGCGCTGCCCCGACCCCGCCTGCAACCCCTACCTCTGCTTCGCCGGGATGCTGCAGGCCGGACTCGAAGGGATCGAGAAGGGCTACGAGCTGCCGGAGCCGATGGAGCAGAACCTCTACCACCTCTCGCAGGAGGAGCTCGCCCACCAGGGGATCGAGCAGCTGCCGGCGACGCTCGGCGAGGCGATCGAGGTCGCCGCCGAGTCGGAGCTGGTCCTGCGCACCCTCGGCGAGCACACCTTCCGCCGCTTCGTCGAGATCAAGCGGCAGGAATGGGACGAGTACCGGGTCCAGGTCACCCCGTTCGAGATCGAGAACTTCCTCCCGATCCTCTAGCGGGATGGCGACGCTCCACGTCCTCCGCGTCTTCACCGACGGGGCGGGGGAATGGGGCAACCCGCTCGGCGTCTTCCTCGACGGCGCCGAGGTTCCGGCCGAGCGGCGCCAGGCGGTCGCCCACGAGCTCGGCTTCTCGGAGACGGTCTTCGTCGACGACGCCGAGCGCGGCGAGATCCGGATCTTCACTCCAGGTCTCGAGCTTCCGTTCGCGGGTCATCCCACGGTGGGCACCGCCTGGCTGCTGGCGCACGAGGGAATCGGGTGCGACGTGTTGCGGCCGCCGGCCGGGGAGATCGCGGTGCGGCGCGAGGTCGAGCTGACCTTCGTCAGCGCCCGCGCCGAGTGGTCGCCGCCCTGGGAGCTGATCGAGCTGGATGGGCCGGCCGAGATCGACGCTCTCGACGGCCCGCTGGACGGTCGCGAGGACGAAATCTACGTCTGGGCCTGGGCCGACGAGGGGGCCGGCGTGGTCCGCTCGCGCTGCTGGTCGCTCGCCGACGGAGTCGGCGAGGACGAGGCGACGGGCTCGGCCGCGATCATGCTCGCCGCCGCTCTCGACCGCGCGGTCACGATCCACCAGGGCAAGGGCTCACTCCTCCACGCCGCGCCGCTCGGCGAGGGGCGAGCCGAGGTCGGCGGCCGCGTCGCTCTGGACCAGTCTAAAGCCGTGAGTGCTGAATCGAGCCGCCTATAGCCGGTCAGATTCAGCACTCGATGTCTTATGCCGGCTATTGCCGGCTTGATTCATCGAGCGACGATCGCAGCGATCCGGCGTCCGTTATCGGGAGCTGGCAGGTGAAGCTCTCGCAGACGTAGGCGGAGGGGGCGCCCTCGACTTCGGTGCGGTCAGCCAGGAGGGCCGGCGTCTGGCTGCCCTCGGGGCCGCCGGCCACGACCAGTCGGGGGCGGAACTCGGCGCGGACGATGGCGGCTAGCTCGGCGATGCTCGCGCCGTGAGCGTCGCCGTCCGTTCCGCCGACCAGGGCCACCTCGCGGGTTGGTTCGAGGGCGAAATCGAGCGCCCGCAGCAGGTGGGCGAAGCTCTCGGGGTGCTGGACCGCGGTCCGCGCGAAGAGGCGCAGCACGCCCTCGGCCGCCGCCCCGTAGGCGCGCTCGCCGCTCAGTGCCTCCAACCGCAGCAGGCCGAGCGCGGCCGAGCTGTTGCCGGCCGGGATCGGGTGGTCGCCGAGCTCCTTGCGGCGGGCGATCAGCCGCTCGTGGTCGTCGGAGGTCGAGTAGAAGCCGCCGCGCTCGGGGTCGGCGAAGCGGGCGAGGAGCTGGTCGCCCAGCTCCCGCGCGGCCGTGAACCAGCGCTCTTCGAAGCTCGACTCATACAGCGTCAGCAGCGCCTCGAGCAAAAAGGCGTGGTCCTCGAGATAGCCGTTGAGGCGGGCGTCGCCGTCCTTGTAGGTGCGCAGCAGCCGGCCCCCGCCGTCACGCAGCGAGCCGAGCACGAACTCGGCGCACTCGCGAGCCGCGTCCAAGTAGTCATCGCGTTCGAGGACGGCGCCGGCCTCGGCCAGGGCGGCGATCGCCAATGCGTTCCAGGAAGTCAGGCGCTTGTCATCCAATCCCGGCCAGACCCGCAAAGCCCGCGCTTCAAAGAGCGCCTTCCGCGCCTCGTCGAGCCCCGCCGGCGCCTCCGCCCTCGCCCCCTCGGCCAGGTGCAGGATGTTCGCCCCCTCGAAGTTCCCCGCCTGGGTTACGCCCCAGAACCCCAGCAGCCTCTCTACCTGCTGGCTCGAGAGGGTGCTGGGGTTCTGGGGCGCGGAGCTGTTGGGATTCTGGGACCCACGCAGCAGCTCCCGGATCTCCTTCGGGTGCCACACATAGAACCGCCCCTCCTCGCCCTCGGAGTCGGCGTCGAGCGCCGAGTAGAATCCGCCCTCGGGGCCGCACATCTCGCGCAGCATCCAGTCCAGCGTCTCCTCGCAGATACGGCGGTAGCGCTCGTGCCCCAGCAGCTGCCAGCCGTGCAGGTAGGCGCGCGCCAGCAGCGCGTTGTCGTAGAGCATCTTCTCGAAGTGGGGGACGAGCCAGACGGCATCGACCGAGTAGCGGGCGAAGCCGCCGCCGACCTGGTCGTAGATGCCGCCGGCGAGCATCGCGTCGAGGGTGCGCTCGACGACCGCCAGCGCGTCGCCGCCCGGCTCGCCGCGGGTCATCAGCAGCTCGAGGGCGGAGGCGGGCGGGAACTTGGGGGCGCCGCGGAAGCCGCCGCGCTGGCGGTCGGCGCTGGCGAGCAGCGCCTTGATCGCCTCGCCCAGCTCCGCCGCGCTTGGCAGCTCGGGGTCGGGCTCGATCTCGCCGATCGCGCCGAGGCGGGCGCGAACGGACTCCGCCCGTTCGCGGATTTCCTCGCGCTGGCCCTCGAAGCTGGCGATGACCGCTTCCATCACCATCCGGAAGCTCGGCATCCCACGGCCCTCCTCGGGCGGGAAGTAGGTGCCGCCGTAGAACGGCACCCCCTCGGGGTCGAGGAAGACGGTCATCGGCCAGCCGCCCTGGCCGGTCATCGCCTGTACCGCCTCCATGTAGATCGCGTCGACGTCGGGCCGCTCCTCGCGGTCGACCTTGACGCTGACGAAGTGCTCGTTCATGTAGGCGGCGGTCTCCGGGTCCTCGAAGGACTCGCGCTCCATCACGTGGCACCAGTGACAGGCCGAGTAGCCGACCGAGAGCAGGATCGGCCGGTCATCCTCCCGGGCGCGGGTCAGCGCCTCCTCGCCCCAGGGGTACCAGTCGACCGGGTTGTCGCGGTGCTGGAGCAGGTAGGGACTGGTCTCGTCGGCGAGTCGATTCGGCATCTCCCCCGAGCCTACCCAGCAGGGCCCGAAGCCAAATTTTTGGCTCTCCAGCTAGCCGATATTCGAAGCGAGCAGGAGCCCCCGGGCGCCAGACGTGGCGCGGGGGCCGCTTCAGTCACTACCTTGCCCTGACCGTGCAAGAACCTCGAAATTCCGAGAAGCGCGACCCCGCGCTCGCGGCCGTGCTGGCGAAGCTCGAGGGCGAGGACCGCGAGGTCATCGAGGGCGCCCTGCGCGAGGCCGAGAAAACCGAGGCCGACCTCCGCTTCCTCGCCGACCACGATCCGCTGACCGGGCTGCTGAACCGGCGCAGCTTCCGCTCCCGGCTCGATCGCCACGTCTCCTTCTCCGACCGCTATGGGGGCCAGGGGGCGGTGATGATCATCGACATCGACGGGCTCAAGGAGGTCAACGACAAGCTCGGCCACCAGCCCGGCGACAACCTGATCCGCCGCGTCGCCGACATCCTCCGCGAGCGGGTGCGGGCGACCGACATCGTCGCCCGGCTCTCCGGCGACGAGTTCGCGGTGCTGATGCCGCAGACCGATACCGCCGGCGCCCTGCAGCTCGGCGAGGACCTGCGGGCCGAGGTCGCCGACGGCTTTCCGGCCGACTCCGAGCTGGGCTCGGCGACGATCAGCGTCGGGATCACGATGTTCGGCGGCAAGGGGGGCAACGGGGCCGAGGCGGTGCTGGTCGCCGCCGACCAGGCGATGTACCGGGCGAAGGACGAGGGACGCAATCGGATCGCGCTCTTCCGCGGGCCCGACGAGGGCCAGCGGGCGCCGCGCCGCGGCCAGACGACCAGCGCCCGGATCCGCGACGCCCTTACCCAGGACCGCCTCAGCCTGGCGACCCAACCGATCCACAGCCTCACCTCCGGCGGCATCGAGCGCTACGAGCTGCTGCTGCGGATGACCGGCGACAGCGGCGAGCTGCTGCCGGCCGCGGCTTTCATCGAGGTCGCCGAGCGCTCGGGGATGGTGCAGGAGCTGGACCGCTGGGTCGTCGGACGGGCGCTGGAGATCCTCGCCGAGCGCGAGCGGGCCGGCCTGCCGGTCTCCCTTCACGTCAACATCTCGGGCGCCTCGCTGACCGACATCTCGGTTCTCGACTTCATCGAACGGCGGCTCGACGAAGGCGACGCCGATCCCTCCCGCTGCACCTTCGAGATCACTCAGACGGCGCGGGTCGAGGACTACGACACCGCCGCCGGCTTCGCCGACCGCCTCACCGAGTTCGGCTGCGAAGTCGCGATCGACGACTACGGCGCCGGCTTCGGCCCCTTCAACTACCTGAAGAAGATCCCCTTCGACGTGATCAAGATCGACGGCTCGTTCATCCGCGAAATGCCTCGCAACGACGCCGATCAGCTGACCGTCAAAGCGATCGTCCAGATCGCCCGCGGGCTCGGCAAGCGGACGATCGCCGAGTACGTCCAGGACGACGACACGACCGAGCTGCTGCGCGAGTACGGCGTCGACATGGCCCAGGGCTTCCACCTCGGCCGCCCGGTCGACGCCGCCGAGGGCCTGGCCGCAGAGCTGCCGCCGGTCTAGCCGCGGCGGCTGGCGACGAGGTCGCGGAGGCGCGTCTTCAGGTTGGCGAGGGCGATCGCCGCCTTCTCGGCGGCGGAGCCTGCCGGCGGCAGGGCGCCGAGCTGCCGCGCCATCTCGGCGCCGTTCATGTAGGCGTCGTTGCGGTGGATGCGGCCGTCGCGGATCGTCAGCACGTCGCAGCCCTGGACGTCGACCCTGGCGCCGTTGGCCTCGAGGCCTTCGAAGCGGACCGGGCCGGTGAAGCCGCCGCGGGCGCGCCAGCGCACTGCCGCCTTCTCGCCGGTGGAGACGACGTCGAGGATCTCGAACTCGAAGTCCGGGAAAGCCTGGAAGAGGTTGGCGAACCAGGGCCGGTAGGTGCCCGGAACGGTCAACTCGACGAGGCCGTGGATCTCGCCGCTGCCGCCCTCCTCGTAGAAGGCTTCCATCGCGTCGAGGTCGCGGCGGCCCACCGCTTCGAAGTAGGCCCGGGCGACGGTGGCGGTATCGGTCGGCTCGCTGCTCACAGCCACCCCTCCAGGCTACTCCTCGCGCAGCTGCGCGCGCTTGATCTTGCCGCTGTTCGTCTTCGGCAGCTCGGCGGCGAACTCGACGATCCGCGGCGCCTTGTAGGGGGCGGTCACCGCGCGGCAGTGCTCCTGCAGCTCGGCGACGAGCTCGTCGCCCGGCTCGCGGTCGCGGATGACGACGATCGCGCGGACGACGGCGCCGCGCTCGGGGTCCGGCGCGGCGACAGCGGCGGCCTCGACCACCGCCGGGTGCGAGAGCAGCGCCGCCTCGACCTCGGTCGGGCCGATCCGGTAGCCGGAGGAGGCGATGATGTCGTCGTTGCGGCCTTCGAAGAAGAGGCAGCCGTCCTCGTCTTCGGAGACGAGATCGCCGGTCGCCCACCACTCGCCTTCGAAGTGCTCGCCGTCGAGGTAGCGGCAGAAGAAGGTGGGGGAGGAGGCGGCGCGCAGCTGCAGCTCACCCTCCTCGACCCGGGTCTCGATCCCGGGCAGCACCTTGCCCATCGAGCCCTGGCGGACCGGCTCGCCGGCGAGGTTGCCGGTCACCTGGCCGGTCTCGGTCTGGCCGTAGCCGTCGGCCGGCTCCAGTCCCGTCGCCTCGGCGAAGGCGGCGATCGTGTCGGGATCGAGCGGCTCGCCGGCGGAGACCATCCGCCGCAGCGCCGGGAGCGGGCGCAGCGACGTCCGCCGGGCCAGCATCCGGTACTCGGTCGGCGCCTGGCAGAGGACGTTGACGCCGAGCGCCTCGGCGAAGTCGAGCCGCTCGGCGGGGTCGAAGCGGCCGTCGTGGATGACCGCGGCGGCGCCGGTCAGCCAGGGGGCGAGGAATACGTTGCGAGCGGACTTCGACCACCCAGTGGCGGTCGTGCACCAGGCGAGCTCGCCGGGCCGGGAGCCGAACCAGTGCGTCGCCTGGATCTCCTGGCCGAACAGGTAGCGGTAGCCGTGGACGACGCCGCGCGGGTCGCCGGTCGTCCCCGAGGTGAAGACGATCAGCGCCGGGTCCTCGGGCCCCATCTCCTCGACCGCGGCGGGCGTCTCCTGCGGGCGGTCCTCGTCGAGGACGTCGGCGATCTCGGCCATCGTCATCGTCGGCACCCCGTCGGGCAGGTTCGGCAGCAGCCGCTCCTCGCCGACGCAGAGCGCCGGGTTGGCGGCGGCGACCCGGTGCTCGAGGTCGTGGCGGCGCAGCTGCGTGTTGCAGGGCAGCGCTACCGCGCCCATCCGCCAACAGGCGAGCATCGAGAGCACCCACTCGATCCGGTTGCCGACCAGCATCATCACGACGTCCCCCCGTCGCACCCCGCGGGCCGCGAAGGCGCCGGAGAGGCCCGCCGAGCGGGCGATCAGTTCGCCGAAATACCAGTCGCGCCTGTTCCCTTCAGCATCAATCGCGACGATCCCAAGCCGCGAAGCCGGTGAGCGCTCGAGCAGATCCTCGATCAAGTTCACGCCGAGCAGTCTGCCGAAAGCCGCTGGAGACGGAGGGCAGGGGGTCCCTCGCCAGACACTCAACATCGAGCTATAGGCGAGATGTGTCTGGAGGGGGACCCCCTGCCCTCCGTCCCTACCGCAATTCCGACGAGCTCTTGCCGAGCAGCTGCCGGGCGACGATCAGCAGCTGGATCTGCTGGGTCCCCTCGAAGATGTCCAGGATCTTGGAATCGCGAGCCCACTTCTCGAGCAGCTCGTTCTCGCCGTAGCCGACGCTGCCGCAGAGCTCGACGCAGCCGAGGGTGACGTCGACGCAGGTGCGGCCGGCCTTCGCCTTCGCCATCGAGGCCTGCAGCGAGTTGGGCTTGCCGTTGTCTGCCATCCAGGCGGCCTGCAGCGTCAGCAACCAGGCCGCCTCGTAGTCGGCCTCCATCTCCAGGAAGCGCGCCGCGGCGGCGTGCTGGGAGAGGGCGGGGAGGTCGTAGTCGACCTCGACGCCGGCCTCGGCGAGGCGCCCGCGGGTCTCCTCCAGCGCCGCCCGGGTGACACCGACCGCCATCGCCGCGACCAGCGGCCGCGTGTTGTCGAAGGTTTCCATCACCCCGGCGAAGCCCTTCTCCTTCACCTCCGGGTCGCCGAGCAGGGCCTCTACCGGCACCCGGCAGTCTTGGAGGGTGAAGTTGGCGGTGTCGGAGGCGCGGATCCCGAGCTTGTGCTCGAGCCGGTCGAGCTTCAGCCCCGGGTTGTCGCGCTCGACGATGAACGACTTGATCGCCGCCCGCCCTTTCGAGCGATCCAGGGTCGCCCAGACGACGATCAGGTCGGCGCGGTCGCCGGAGGTGACGAAGATCTTCTCGCCGTTGAGGACGTACTCGTCGCCGTCGAGCTCGGCGGTGGTGCGGATCGCGGCCGAGTCGGAGCCCGCTTCGGGCTCGGTGATCGCCATCGCCGCCCACTTGCCGCCGTAGTGCTCGAGCTGCTCGTCGGTCGCCACCGAGGCGATCGCCGAGTTGCCGAGGCCCTGGCGCGGCATCGAGAGCAGCAGGCCGACGTCGCCCCAGCAGAGCTCGATGATCCCGAGCACGGTCGAGAGGTTGGAGCCGTTGCGGTTCTCGCTCGGGTCGCTGCCGTTGGACTCGCGGCGGACGCCGGCGGCGCCGGCACCGCCGAGGTCGGAGCCCTCGTTCATGCCGTCGATCAGCGAGGCGAGCATGTCGAGCTCCTTCGGGTACTCGTGCTCGGCCTCGTCGTACTTGCGCGAGATCGGCCGGAAGACCTCGGTCGCGACCTGGTTGGCCTGGCTCGCCAGCGGTTTGAACTTCTTCGGAATCTCGAGGTTGATCATGGTTCTCCTTGGTCGTCTCCGGTGGGGCGGGTCCGCGTCGCGGCGCCGCCTAGACGAGCAGGGCGCCCTCCATCACGCCCGCCGCTCGCAGGTCCCGGTACCAGCGCTCGACCGGGTGCTCCTTGACGAAGCCGTGGCCGCCGAGCAGCTGGACGCCTTCGGAGCCGATCTCCATCCCCTTCTGGGAGCAGAGCCGGCGCGCGATCGCCGCCTCGCGGACGAAGTCCTCGCCGCGGTCGGCGCGGCTGGCGGCCCGGTAGGTGGCGAGTCGCATCCCGTTCGCCTCGATGCCGATGTCGGCGACGGCGAAGGCGACGCCCTGGCGGTTGGAGATCGGTTCGCCGAACGCTTGGCGCTCGTTGACGTAGGGGATCACGTAATCGAGGACCGCCTGCGCGGTCCCGACCGCGAGCCCGCACCAGGCGACGCGGGCGCGGTTGACGCACTCGGCGTAGTCGGCCGGCTTGCCCTCGCCGAGCAGGGCGGTGGCCGGCAGCCGCGCCCCCTCGATCAGCAGGCGGCCGGTGGCCGCGGGGCGCAGCCCCATCGCCGGCTCGTCCTCGATCGAGAGGCCCTTGGTCCCGGATTCGACGACGAACAGCGCCGGTCCGATTCCCTCGGCCTCGGCGGCGATCACGAACAGCTCGCACTCCTGGGCGCGGGCGAGCAGCGACTTGGCACCGTCGAGGACCCAGTCCTCGCCGTCTCTGCGTGCCACCGTCTCCAGCTTCAGCGGGTCGAACAGCGGCCGCGGCTCGAGGATCGCGAGCGCTGCGGCAGGGACGTCCTCGCCGGTGAACGAGGGCAGGTATGTCGCCTCCTGCTCGGCGCTCCCCCAGAGCCCGATCGCGGTGGCGACCGCGCCCGGAGCGAGCGCCGCGTAAGCGATCCCCATGTCGCCGTGGGCGAGGGCCTCGCCGATCAGGACGCTGGTCACCGCGGCCTGCTCGTGCATGACCCCGCCGAGCTCCTCGGGGACGCCGAGCATGTTGACGCCGAGCTCCGTCGCCTGGGCGAGCAGCTCCGGCGGCGTCCTGCGCTCGCTGTCGGCGGCGAGAGCCGCCGGCCGGATCTCGGCTGCGGCGAAGCTGCGGCCGGCTTCCTGGAACATCTGCTGCTCGTCGTCGGGGGTGAGGTCGAAGAGGCCCTTCGACTTGCCGCGCGCCTGGCGCGCCGGTTTGCCGAGCTGCTGCGCGGCCTTGAAAGTGCGGCCGGCGGCGGTGGCGGTGCGGAAGCCGCCCTTGGTGCCCTGGAAGAGCGCCCGCTCGACCCCTTTGCGGAGGCGGATGCGGTCGAGCAGGTCGGAGCCGGCGAGCCAGTTCAGCGCCCGCAGGCCGACGCCCATGCTGCGCTCGGCCACGGTCTTGTCGGTTTCGGTGGTGGTCATTTGATCCTCCCGTCGAGGTGCGGTGACTTGCGCTTGGCGTCGCGGACTGCGAAGGCGATCTCCTCGCCTTCCGATGACTCGGTGAACTCGACCCGGGCCGGCAGCAGGATCGGCTTGCGGAAGCGGACCTCGACGCTGAAGGCGTCGGGGAGCCGGCTCTCGAGCGCCGCCAGGCAGCGGGCCTTGGTCCACATCCCGTGCGCGATCGCGGCCGGGAAGCCGAGCGGCTTCGCGGTCAGCGAGTGCATGTGGATCGGGTTGCGATCGCCGGACACCGCGGCATAGCGGCGGCCGAGATCGCCCCCAAGCCGCCACTCGGCGCTCGCCGGCGCCTCCTCTGCGCGAGGTTGCGTTTCGTCCCGGATAGCGGGATCAACGGCAACCTCGGTGTCGGGATCGGGCTTGCCGCGGCGCAGCATCGTGCTGGTCTCGTCCCAAACGATTTCTTCGTCGCTGAGGGCGATCGTCTGCAGGGTGAAGGTCTGGCCCTTGGGGTGGGGCTCGAGCTTGGTCGGGCGGACGCAGATCGTCAGCTCCTCGCCGACGCCGATCGGCCGCTTCTGGGCGATCCGGTTCTCGATGTGGACCAGCCCGACTGCGCCGAAGGGGAAGCTGCCGTCGGCCATCACCGCCATCTGCAGCGGGAAGGCGAGCACGTGCGGGTAGGTCGCCGGCAGCGTGTCGCGGAGGGCGAAGCCGCAGACCTTGGCGTAGGCGGCAAGCGTCTGTGGGTCGGTCTCGACACCGGTGAGTTCGAGCTCCAGCTCCGGGATCTCGCCGCCGCCACCGGGGACGAAGGGCAGCAGCGAGGCGCCGGGGACCAGCGGCGCTGCGGCACGGGCGTAGAGCGGCAGGATGCTGGGCGGGCTGTCGAGCGTGACGGTCTTCATCACGCCCCCAGCAGGTTCTGGCCGCAGACGCGGACGGTGTTGCCGTTGAGGCCGGTCGAGGCGGGGCTGGCGAACCAGGCGGTCGTCTCGGCGACGTCGACCGGCAGCCCGCCCTGGGAGAGGCTCGAGAGCCGGCGGCCGGCTTCGCGCGGGCCGATCGGCATCGCCGCCGTCATCTGCGTCTCGATGAAGCCGGGGGCGACGGCGTTGATCGTTGCCCGGTGCTCGGCGAGCTCGGGCGCCATCGATTCGACCATCCCGATCACGCCCGCCTTCGAGGCGGCGTAGTTGGTCTGGCCGGAGTTGCCGGCGATCCCCGACATCGAGGAGACGCAGACGATGCGGCCGTTCTCGTTCAGCGTGCCGGCGGCGAGCAGGGCGTCGTCGATCCGCTCCTCGCTGGAGAGGTTGATCTCCATCAACTGCGCCCAGCGCTCTTCCGGCATCTTCGCGATCGTCCGGTCTTTGGTCACGCCGGCGTTGTGGACGACGACGTCGACCCCGTCGGAGAGCTCGGCGACGATCCGCTCCGGCGCGTCCTCGGCGGTGATGTCGAGCCCGATCGCGCGGCCGCCGATCGACTCCGTGACCGCCTTCAGGTCGGCTGCCGCCTGGGGAATGTCGAGGCCGACGACGGTGGCGCCGTCGCGGGCCAGGGTCGCGGCGATCGCGGCGCCGATCCCGCGTGAGGCGCCGGTGACCAGAGCGGTCTTCCCGGCAAGCGGCTGCTCCCAGTCGAGCTCCGGGGTGGAGGCGACGCCGGTGCCGACCCGGATCACCTGGCCGGAGACGTAGGCCGAACGCGGCGAGAGCAGGAAGCGCAGGGTCGAGCCGAGCTGGTCCTCGGCGCCCTCGGCGACGTAGACCAGCTGGCAGGTGGCGCCGCGGCCGCCGATCTCCTTGGCGAGCGAGCGGGTGAAGCCCTCGAGCGCCCGCTGCGCGGTGTGGGCGCGCGGCGGGCCGGCCTCCGCGGGCGGGGTTCCGAGGACGACGACCCGGCCGCTGCGCTGCAGGCGCGGGACGGCGGGGTAGAAGAAGCGCTGCAGCTCGACAAGCTCGGTCGAGTCGGAGATGCCGGTGGCGTCGAAGACGAGCGCCTTCGCCCGGCCCTCGGCGCCGGCGCGTTCGGCGCCGATCTGGTCGAGCAGGGCTGCGAGCGCGCGCTGCAGGCGGCCTTCGGGAGCGGCGCCGCTCAGCACCGGGCCGGCGATCACCGGCGCGCCCGGCTTGTAGCGGTCGAGGTCGACCGGCTGCGGCAGGCCGACCTGCCTGGCGATCGTCGAGACGACCGGCGCGTTGACGACCTGCGAGTAGCGGTCCGGCATTTCTACTTCACACCTCCCGGCGCTTCGAGGATGGCGACGACGCCCTGACCGCCGGCGGCGCAGATGCTGACAACGCCGCGGCCGGTGCCGTCTTCGTGCAGTTGCTTGGCGAGGCTGGCGACGATCCGGCCGCCGGTCGCCGCAAACGGGTGGGCGGCGGCGAGCGAGCCGCCGTTGACGTTGAGCTTGCCGCGGTTGATCGCGCCGAGCGGTTCGTCGCGGCCGAGCTTCTCCTGGCAGAACCCGGCGTCCTCCCAGGCCTTCAGCGTGCAGAGGACCTGGGCGGCGAAGGCCTCGTGGATCTCGTAGTAGTCGAAGTCCTGCAGCGTCAGGCCGGCGCGGTCGAGCATCGCCGGCATCGCGTAGGCGGGGGCCATCAGCAGCCCTTCGCGCTTGTGGACGTGGTCGACGGCGGCGGTCTGGGCCTCGGTCAGGTAGGCGAGGACCGGCAGGTCGCGCTCCTTCGCCCACTGCTCGGAGGCGAGCAGCACGGCGGAGGCGCCGTCGGAGAGCGGCGTCGAGTTGGCCGCCGTCATCGTTCCCCCCGGCCCGCCGAAGACAGGCTTCAGCTTCGCCAGCTTCTCCAGGCTCGAGTCGGGGCGCAGGTTGCCGTCGCGCTCGACGCCGAGGTAAGGGGTGACGAGGTCGGTGAAGAAGCCGCGCTCGTAGGCGGCGGCGAGGTTCTGGTGGCTGGCGACCGTCAGTTCGTCCTGCTCGGTGCGGTCGATCTCCCATTCGGTCGCCATCACCGCGCAGTGCTCGCCCATCGAGAGGCCGGTGCGCGGCTCCTCGTTGCGGGGGATGCTGGGGACGATGTGGCCCGGCCGGAACCCGGTCAGCGCCCGCAGCTTGCCGGCGGTCGAGCGCTGGCGGTTGGCCTCCAGCAGCGTCGCGCGGAGCTGCTCGTTGAGGGCGATCGGGGCGTCGGAGGTGGTGTCGGCGCCGCAGGCGATGCCGGCATCGATCTGGCCGAGGGCGATCTTGTTGGCGACCAGGATCGTCGTCTCCAGGCCGGTGCCGCAGGCCTGCTGGACGTCGTAGGCGGGGGTCTCCGCCGCCAACCGCGTGCTCAGCACGCTCTCGCGGGCGAGGTCGCGGTCGTGGGAGTGCTTGAGGACGGCGCCGCCGGCGACCTCGCCGAGCCGCTCGCCCTCGAGGCCGAAGCGGTCGACGAGCCCGTCGAGCGCGGCCGTCAGCATGTCCTGGTTCGAGGCGTGGGCGTAGGCGCCGTCGGAGCGGGCGAAGGGGATCCTGTTGCCGCCGACGATCGCGACCTTGCGGGTCTCGCTGTTCATTTCTTGGTCTTTCCTTTTCCGGGGGGCTGGGAAGAGCGGACGCGGAGGCCGGGCTCGACCGTCGAGATCAGGAGCTCGGCGGCCTCCTCGGCGCTCAGTGCTTCGGTCCGCAGCCACCAGCGCGCCAGCGCCTCGGCGGCGCCTAGCAGGGCGGCGGAGAGGGCCTCGATTTCGGTGCGGGCGGCCTGGCGGCGCTGCTGCGGCAGCTGCGCCAGCATCGAGCCGGCGACCAGGCCGGTGATCCGACACCGGTAGTCGGCGACCCGTTCGGCGACCTCGCCGTGGTTGGGCAGCGTCTCGTCGAAGAGCACGGCCCAGGCGCCGCGGTCGGAATCGAGGAAGGCGAAGAAGGCGTGGACGCCGGCGGCGAGCGCCTCGCCGGGGCTGCGGGTGGCGGCGACGGCCTTGTCGACGGTCGCCGTCAGCACGTCGCCCGCCCGCTCCATGCAGGCGATGTAGAGCTGTTCCTTGTTGCCGAAGTAGTTGTAGAGGAGCGGCTTGGTGACGCCGACCGCCTTCGCGATCTCGTCCATCGTCACCTCGGCGTAGCCGCGCTCGGCGAACAATTCATGCGCCGCCGCGAGCGTCTGCTCCATGCGGTCGATGCGCGAGAGCCGTGAGCGAACCGATGCATCCATCGGTGTAGACGTTACCCGACTATAAATTTATATGCACGTAACGTGACGCACCTCACACGTATCCCTTCTCTGTATAAGGCCATTGCGCAAGGGGACCGCGTTCCAGCGAGCGTGGCAGTCCTTTGTGTCGGTAGGCGGGACAAAGGACTGCCACGGCTTGGAGGCGAGGCGGTGCAAACGCGCAATGCCCACCGGTGCAGCCGCTCCTCCGTCGCAGATGAAGAAAGAGCAGCTTGCCGAAGTTGTATTTGAAAGTTCGCTTCCGGTCGGCCTCGAGGTGAAGGTTTGCCGGGATGGCATGGTCGCGTGGAACTGCGCTGCCTGGGAAGGAAAATCGAATCGCGGGGGTGAGAACGAGGGGAAGCTGGATGTGGACGCCGAGATCAGGTTCTTCCTGCATGTGCGTTTCGGCGACTGCAAGAACGTTGCCGAGTCTGACTTCCGCCGAATGCGTTACAGCCGATAGTCAGCCTTGAAAGCTTGGAAAAGGCCGACGGCCTGTGCGCCGGATACTCCAGCTGGAGTCGAGCGAAATGGCTTTTTTCAGGGTTGCTCGGCGACCTATTCGCCCGATACCTGAAAGAGGAAGCGAGTCGAGCAAGCGATCGCGGCAGCTTCATCGACAGCAAGCGGCGGGCCTTCCTAGAAGGCTCGTCGGTTTCCAGCCGTACTAGGTCCGAGATTCTTTCTCTTGTGGACCGCTAGGAGAGCTCGGTGCCGTCGTAGAGCTTCTTGACGTGCACGGTGCCGGCGGGGGCGGCTTCGAGGCAGAGCTTGCAGAGGACGCACTCGTCGAGGTTCTGCTCGACGACGTCGACCCCCGAGTCGGTGCCTTTGAAGATCGCGACGGGGCAGACTTCCTCGAGCTTGGCGCCGAGGGCGGGGTCGGAGGCGGTCGGCTCGTCGACGGTGACGTCGATGAAGACCTTGTTCAGCTTCTCGGCCATCAGGCTGCCGCTCCCAGTTTCTCCTTGACCGCGTCGGGGATCTCGTCGATCCGCTCGACGACGCGGATGCCGGCGGCTTCGAGGCGGGCGATCTTCTCCGTCGCCGTGTCCTCTTTGCCCTCGACGATCGTGCCGGCGTGGCCGAAGGACATGCCCTTCATCTCGTCGTCGTCCATGAACTTGCCGGCCATGAAGGCGACGATCGGGAGGCGTGAGTCGTTGTCGGCGACCCATTCGGAGAGCTGGGCCTCCATGCGGCCGCCGGGCTCGGTGTAGATGACGATCGCCTGCGTCTGCTCGTCGGCCTCGAAGTAGGGCATCAGCTCGGCGTAGGTGGAGCCGATGATCGCGTCGCCGCCGATCGAGACCGCGGTCGAGACGCCGAGGCCGGCCTGGGTCAGCGAGGAGGAGATCTCGGTCGTCATCCCGCCCGAGCGGCTCATCACCCCGACCGGGCCCGGCGCGTAGGCCTTGGCGGCGTCCTTGGCGGGGCCGCCGATGCCGCCCATCTTGCAGACCTCGGGAACGATCAGGCCGAGGCAGTTGGGGCCGATGATCCGCGCCCCCTCGATGTTCGCCAGCTCGACCATCTGGGCGACGTCGCCGCGGGGGATCCGCTCGGTGACGACGACGATCAGCTTGATCCCGTTGAGGATCGCCTCGAAGACCGCATCTTTGGTGAAGGCGGGGGGGACGGTGACGACGGAGCCGTCGATCGGGCCGCCGTGGTGCTCGACCGCCTGGGCGACGGTGTCGAAGACCGGCACCCCGTGGACCTCGCGGCCCTTGCGTCCCGGGGTGACGCCGCCGACGACCCTGGAGCCGTAGTCGAGGCACTCGCGGGTCAGGTTGACCGCCTCGCGGCCGGTGATCCCCTGGACGATGAAGGTGGTGTCGCGGCTCAGCAGGATCGACATCAGGCCGGGGCTCCCTGGATCTTGGCGACGGCGCGTCCCGCCGCCTCCCACATCGAGACCGAGCGGTCGCAGTACTCGACCCCGTAGCGCTCGAGGATCTTGAAGCCCTCGTCCTCCCAGGCGCCGGGGATGCGGAAGATCGCGATCGTCTCGCCCGGGTCCTTGCCGAGCTCCAGGCAGGCCTTGATCACGCCGCGGGCGACGATGTCCACCCGCGTGTTGGAGACGATCGACATCATCACCGCGATCTTCTCGACGCCGTCCTTTTCGAGCACCTCCTTGGCCAGGCCGCAGGCCTTGGCGACCGACGGGTTGCCGCCGATCTCGGAGTAGTTGGCGGGCTTGCCGCCCTGGCTGCGGACCGCGTCGGTGAGCGTCAGCGAGCCGCCGCCGGCGCCGATCACGAGGCCGAGGTTGCCGGAGAAGCCGTGGTCTTTGCCCTGGATCACGCCGCGGTGGTCGGCGGCGTCGATCGCGGCGACGTTCTCTTCGAACTTGGAGTGCTCGTAGTCTTCGCGGGTGTCGTCCTCGGCGATCTCCAGCTGCTCGCGCAGCAGGACCTTCTGACGCCCGACCGCCTCGTTCTCCATCTCCATGTGGGCGTCGAGGGCGACGAAGCTGCCGTCGGTCAGCTCGGCCAGCGGGTTGATCTCGGCCAGCGTCATGTCGTTGTCGCGGAAGAGGCGGGCGAGGCGGGCGAGGATCGGCGTCGCCCGGTTCAGCTGCGAGCCGGTCACCCCGGTGGCGGCGATCGTCTGCTTCGCCTCGAAGTCGGGGATCGGCATCAGGTTGGTGACGTGGCCGCGGCCGACGTGGTCGGGGTGCTGCTCGGCGACCTCCTCGATGTCGATCCCGCCCATGTCGCTGAACAGCATCAGCGGTTTCTTCGCGGTCCCGTCCCAGACGACGCCGGCGTAGTACTCCTGCTTGACCTCGGCCTTGGGGTCGACGAGGACGCCGCGCGGCATCTGGCCGTTGATTTCCAGCCGCAGGATCGCCGCCGCGTGCCCGGCGGCCTCCTCCGGCGTGTCGGCGAATTTGACGCCGCCGGCCTTCATCCGGCCGCCGCTGAGGACCTGGGACTTGATCACGACCGGGCCGCCGATCTCCTCGGCTGCCGCTCGCGCTTCCTCGGCCGTCGTGCAGAAGCCGTACTTGGTGACGGGTATCCCCGCCAGCTCGACGATCCTCCGCGCCTCGTACTCGTAGAACCTCATCAGCGGCGCCGCAATCTATCGATCGGGGCGGCATCACGGCGCCTTAGGGCCGCCTAACGCAAAATCCCTGCACCGGCGGCCCTGTGATACTGGTCGCGGCGATCGTGAACCGTCGGTGGACGAAAGAACCTCGATTTTTGGGAGCTTTGGCGCTTGTCCTTGCGCTAGCGTTCCTCGCCCTCGGTTGTGGCGACACCGTCATCGACAGCGGCAAGACCGAGGCCGCCATCAAGTCGAACGTGGAAAAATCCCTCAAGCAGAAGGTCGACTCCGTCGACTGCCCGTCCGACGAAAAGGTGGAAGCCGGCAGGACCTTCAGCTGCACGATCGAGCTTGCCGATGGCAAGCACGCCACCTCGACATGGAAGATCCGGAACCAGGAAGCCGACATCGAAATCGTCGGTTTCAAAGAGACAAAATAGAGAGAGGCAATGAGCGATCTGACCACCGCCCCCGCGCTTTCGACCCACGCCAAACTTCTCAGCTGGGTGGGTGAGATCGCCGAGCTGACCAAGCCGGACGCCATCCACTGGTGCGACGGCTCGGCCGACGAGTACGACGCGCTCGCCCAGGTGCTGATCGACGCCGGCACCTTCGAGAAGCTGAGCGACGCGAAGCGGCCGAACTCCTATCTGGCTCTCTCCGATCCCGCCGACGTCGCCCGCGTCGAGGACCGCACCTTCATCTGCTCCGAGCAGGAGGCGGACGCCGGCCCGACCAACCACTGGCGCGACCCGGCCGAGATGCGCTCCGAGCTGAACGGCCTGTTCAAGGGCTGCATGGTGGGCCGGACGATGTACGTCGTCCCCTTCTCAATGGGCCCGCTCGGCTCCGAGATCTCCGAAATCGGCGTCCAGCTGACCGACTCCGCCTACGTCGCGACGAACATGCGGATCATGACCCGGATGGGCAAAGCCGCCCTCGACCAGCTCGGCGACGACGGCGACTACGTCCCCTGCGTGCACTCGGTCGGGATGCCGCTCGACGAGGGCGTCGAAGACGTCCCCTGGCCCTGCAACGGCGACAACAAGTACATCGTCCACTACCCGGACACGCGCGAAATCTGGTCTTACGGCTCCGGCTACGGCGGCAACGCCCTGCTCGGCAAGAAGTGCTTCGCGCTGCGGATCGCCTCGGCGATGGCGCGCGACGAGGGCTGGATGGCCGAGCACATGCTGATCCTCAAACTGACCTCGCCCGAGGGTGCCGTCAAATACATCGGCGGCGCCTTCCCCTCGGCCTGCGGCAAGACCAACCTGGCGATGCTGGTCCCGACCCTGCCCGAGTGGAAGGTCGAGACGATCGGCGACGACATCGCCTGGATGAAGTTCGGCGAGGACGGCCGCCTCTACGCGGTCAACCCCGAGTACGGCTTCTTCGGCGTCGCCCCGAACACCAGCCACAAGACCAACCCGAACGCGATGGACACGATCGAGCGCAACTCGATCTTCACCAACTGTGCCAAGACCGACGACGGCGACATCTGGTGGGAGGGGATGACCGGGGCGCCGCCGGACCACGTCGTCGACTGGCACGGCCACGACTGGACGCCGGACTCCGAGACGCCCGCCGCCCATCCCAACGCGCGCTTCACGACGCCGGCCGGCCAGTGCCCGTCGATCGCGCCCGAGTGGGAGGACCCCGCCGGGGTGCCGATCGACGCCTTCCTCTTCGGCGGCCGCCGCGCCACCGTGGTGCCGCTGGTCCAGGAAGCATTCGACTGGGAGCACGCCGTCTTCATGGGGGCGACGATGTCCTCGGAGAAGACCGCCGCGGCGACCGGCAACGTCGGCGAACTGCGCTTCGACCCGATGGCGATGCTGCCCTTCTGCGGCTACAACATGGCCGACTACTTCGCCCACTGGCTGAAGCTGGGCAAGAAGGACGGCGTCGAGCTGCCGCGCGTCTTCTACGTCAACTGGTTCCGCAAAGACGCCGACGGCAAGTTCCTCTGGCCCGGCTTCGGCGAGAACAGCCGCGTGCTCGAGTGGGTCTTCCGCCGCTGCGAGGGCACGGCCGAGGCGGTCGAGACGCCGATCGGTCTGCTCCCCGCCGAGGGCGAGATCAACACCGACGGCCTCGAGATCTCCGCCGCGGCGATGGCCGAGCTGCTGAGCGTCGACACCGACCTGGTCAGGGCGCAGCTGCCGCAGGTCCGGGAGCACCTGGCCAAGTTCGGCGAGAAGCTGCCGGCCGAGGTCAGCGCCCAGCTCGAGGCGCTGGAAGCGCGCCTCGCCTAGCAAAGCCGGCTTCACGGTTCTTCGACGCTGAGACGGGCCCAGAGGGCCCGTCTCAGGCGCGGCCGCCAGGCGGCGGTCGCCAGCTTCAGCTTCAGGTCGCGCGGCGAGTCGGTGCCGAGGACGACGACGCGGGGGAGGAGGTAGCGGTTCCCCGCGTCCGCCGCGGTGATCGCGCCGGTGTTGATCGTGAAGGCGAGCTCGTAGCCGGCGTCCTCGACCGCCGCCGCCAGCTTGGCGTTGCTGTCCCCATAGGGGTAGGCGAAGGCGCGCGGCCGCGGGAAGCCGAGCTGCTCGAGCCGCGCCGCCGAATCGACGAGCTCGGCCGGCAGCTCCTCCTTGGGGACGCGGCCCAGCGGCCGGTGTCCCATCGTGTGGCTGCCGACCTCGAAGCCGCCGGCGACCGCCGCCTGCAGCCCCGCCGCGTCGAGCAGCGCGACCGATTTGGTCCCCTGCTCGTGATCCCAGCTGTTGCTGGCGCCGACCTTGCCGGCGACGACGAAGACGACGCCGGGGGCGCCGTGCCTGGCCATCGCCGGCAGGGCGCCGGCGACTAGGTCGGCGTAGGCGTCGTCGAAGGTCAGCAGGACGGCGCGGCGCGGCAGGTCGCGGTCGCCGGCCAGCGCCGCGTAGACGGTGTCGAGGCCGACGAACGACCAGCCGGCGGCGGCAATCGCGTCGAGCTGGGCGGCGAACAGCTCCGGCGTCACGCTCCACTTGGCGAGCACCGCGTCCTCGCGGTGGTCGGCGATCGCGTGGTAGCCGAGGACGACCAGCCGGCGGGACGAGATCAGCCTCACCTCACGAAGCGTATGCCTCGGCCAGCTCCGGATCCTTCTCGGCCAGCATTTCCGCCAGCTCGACCATCACCTTGCACTGCTTCCAGGTGGCGTCGTCCTGCATCTTGCCGTCGATCATGTGGACGCCGCGGCCGTCGGGGATCGCCTCGATCACCTTGCGGGCGAACTTGACCTCCTCCGGCGGCGGGCTGAACACCTTCTTCGCGATCCCGATCTGGACCGGGTGCAGCGACCAGGCGCCGACGCAGCCCATCAGGAAGGCGGCGCGGAACTGGGTCTCGCAGCCGGCGGTGTCCTTGATGTCGCCGAACGGGCCGTAGAAGGGCAGGATCCCGGCCGAGGTGCAGGCGTCGACCATGCGGGCGATCGAGTAGTGCCAGAGGTCCTGCTGGGCGGTGACCCGGTCGGCCTCGGGGTTCTCCGGGTCCTTGGGGTCTTCCATCACCCGGTAGCCGGGGTGGCCGCCGCCGACCCGGGTGGTCTTCATCCGCCGCGCCGCCGCCAGGTCGGCGGGGCCGAAGCTCATCCCTTGCATGCGCGGGCTGGCGTTGGCGATCTCCTCGAGGTTGACGACGCCCTGCGGGGTCTCGAGAATCGCGTGGACGAGGATCGGCCGCTCGAGGCCGGCCTTCGCCTCGAGCTGGGCGAGCAGCCGGTCGACGTAGTGGATGTCCCAGGCGCCCTCGACCTTCGGCACCATCACCGTCTCCAGCTTGTCGCCGATCTCGGTGATGATCTCGGTCAGGTCGTCGAGCACCCAGGGGCTCTCCAGCGCGTTGACGCGGGTCCAGAGCGAGGTCTCGCCGAGGTCGGTCTCCTTCGCGGCCTTGATCAGGCCGGCCCGCGCCGCCTCCTTGCGGTCGACCGGGACGGCGTCCTCGAGGTTGCCGAGCAGGATGTCCGTCTGCTTGGCGATGTCGCCGGCCTTGGCGACCATCTTCTCGTTCGAGAAGTCAAGGAAGTGGATCATCCGCGAGGGCTTGACCGGGATCTCGGTCAGCGGCTCCGGGGCGCCGATCGCCTGCGGGTGAAAGAAGTCTCTGGGGTGTCTCAAGCTGCTCCCTCGTTCGTTTCCTCTGCCGGCGGGAAATCTAGCCAAAAGGTGGGGGTTTTCCCGGGCTGCGGGATTTGCCGCCTCCGCCGCTCCTAGATTGCGGCAATGGCCGAGGGTCAGCGCGACAACACCGACGACTGGCTGCCGCCGCCGGGCGCGCGGCCGCCGACCGTCGCCGAGCTCGAGCAGCGGATCGACGTCGCCCTGGCGGTTGCCCGCGCCTCCGAATCGGCGGCGCTGGAGATCGGCGAGGCGGCGCTCGACGCGGCCGAGCAGGCCCGGCGTGCCGCCGAGCTGGCGGAGCGCGCGAGCGAGAGGGCGAGCGCCCGGGCAGCGGGCGGCGGAGGCGCGAGCGAGGGAGCCGCGACCGGTTCTCGCCCACGCGTCGCGGTGATCGCCGAAAACGCCGACGCCGGCCTCGAGCAGTTCACCGAGCGCGCCGACCGGGTGCTGGAGCGCCTGCGCGCCCTCGGCTAGTCCGGGCCCTCGACCAGGTCCTCGGGCTCGCCACGCGACCTCCACTCGCTCGCAATATTGACCGCGCCCTGGAGGGGTCAATATTGCGAGCGGTGCGCGGCTGGCATGGATCGGACGGCGCTTCCGACGTTGACCCCGCCCCCACTCTGGTGTGGTCGATGTCGGAAGCGCGCACGCTGGGTGGCCAGGGGGTCCGCCAACCCTCCAGGAGGCGTCTGTCCGATGTTGCAGCCGCTCAGCAGTGCAGGCCGAAGTGCTGGGTCCAGACCCGGGTGCGGTCGTGGCCTTCGAGGCTGCCGGTGTCGAGGCTGATCCCGACCTGGCTGTAGTCGCCGAGGATGTTGGAGCGGTGCTCGGGTGAGCGCAGCCAGGCGCGGAAGATCGAGCTGACGCTGCCGTATTCGCCGGACCCCCAGGCGAGGTTCTCGCCGACCCGCCAGCATTCCGCCGACATGTACCCGGTTGCCCGGATCCAGTAGCTGAATTCGCGGCCGCAGGCGGAGTGGCTGAAGCTGTCACATCGGAGGATGTCTTCCGCCTTCTCGGTCGCCGATTCCTCCAGTTCGCCCGTCGCTTCGAGCTGGCTCTCGCCGTACTGGCTGCGGGCGTAGTTGGTCAGGCACAGCATCGCTTCCTCCTGGGCGCCGACGGGGGCGCTCGACTTGGTCGTGGGGCAGACGGTGGAGGGTGCCATCAGCCCGGCCGCTGAGGCGGTCGTTGCCGACGTCGCCAGCAGCGCCGTCGCGATCAGGCCGAGAAGGATGAGCTTGCGGGCCATCCCGGCTGTATCGCCGGGTGGTCTCTGTCACCCCGCGTTTGACCCGAACTGTGGACAAACGTACTAGTCAGCCACCGTTCCATACGGTTGAACGTAAACGGGACGTTCGCGGAAAGCCATTCCCAGAGCCAAATTTCCGCCGAAATTGCGACGCCGGCCGGGTTCCGAGAACTTTAGACCTGACGGGTGATTTAGCCAGATGTTCTATCGCCCTCCTGGATCAGATGTCCTACTTTGCCGCGCACCGGGAGGCCGCGATGGAGGCGGTCTCGCTTCCAGAAATCGAGTCAGGAGAGCTCACACCATGAATTCCCCCCTGAGTGCACCGATCCGACTGCGGTGGCTGCAGATCGCCTTCGCGGCGATCCTCGGCCTTGCGGCCCTCGTGATCCTCTCTCCGTCCGCTGAGGCGAAGAAAACGCTCACGACGATCAACCTCTGCATCACCAAGAGCGGGCCCGAAAAGGGCAACGTCCGCTTCTCGACCGGCACCAAGTGCAAAAAAGGCGAGGAAGCCATCCAGGTGATGACCAGCGCCGCACAGGGCGTCCTCGGGGTTGAAGAAAGCAGCGGCACCAAAGGCGACACCGGTGCCCAGGGCCCGCAGGGTCCCGCCGGCCCACAAGGTCCCCAGGGCGAACCCGGCCCGAAGGGTGACAAGGGCGAAAAGGGCGATCCCGGTACCCCCGGTACCCCCGGCGCCAAAGGTGACAAAGGCGACAAAGGCGAAAAGGGCGACCCGGGCACTCCCGGCACTCCCGGTGCGCCTGGCGCGAAGGGCGATACCGGCGAACGCGGCCCGCAGGGCCTTCAGGGTGAACCTGGCACTCCCGGTGCTCCCGGCAAAGACGGCGTCGACGGCAAAGATGGCAAAGACGGCACCAACGGTGTCGACGGCAAAGACGGCAAAACCGTGCTGAACGGCAGCGGCGCTCCGTCGATGGCGATCGGCGCCAACGGCGACTTCTACATCGACACCACCGATTTCACGATCTACGGCCCGAAGGCGAACGGCGAATGGCCGAACTCCGGCACCTCGCTGATCGGCCCGCAGGGCGAAGAAGGACAGCAGGGCATCCAGGGCCCGGCCGGCCTCCCCGGCAAAGACGGCGCACCCGGTAAAGACGGCAAAGACGGCGTCGACGGCAAAGACGGCAAAGACGGGACCAACGGTGTCGACGGCCGCACGATCCTGAACGGCACCGGCGCGCCCGACAATGGCACCGGCGCCGACGGCGACTTCTACATGGACGTCGCCAACCACGTCCTCTACGGCCCCAAGGCCAATGACGAATGGCCCGCTAGCCCGGTCAACCTCGTCGGCCCGCAGGGCGAAGAAGGCCCCGAAGGTAAACAGGGCCCGCAGGGCGAAGAAGGTCCTGAAGGTAAACAGGGCCCGCAGGGAGAACCCGGTGAAGAAGGCCCCGAAGGCAAACAGGGTCTCCAGGGCGAAGAAGGCCCGCAGGGTGAAGAAGGTCCGGAAGGCAAACAGGGCCAGCAGGGTGAACCCGGTGAACAGGGTCCCCAGGGTGAACCGGGCGAAGAAGGTAAAGAAGGCCCGCAGGGTGAACCCGGTAAAGACGGTGTCGACGGTCGTACGATCATCGACGGCGTCGGCGCTCCGTCGCCGGCCGCCGGTCGCGACGGCGACTTCTACATCGACACCGGGGCCAGCGAAATCTACGGCCCCAAGGACGAAGGCGAATGGCCCGCCAAAGGCACCTCGCTGGTCGGCCGCGAAGGTCCGGAGGGTCCGGAAGGCCCCGCCGGTGAACCGGGCGAACCGGGCGAACCCGGCACCCCCGGTGTCGACGGCCGCACGATCCTGAACGGCGAAGGCGCCCCCGACAACGGCACCGGCGCCAACGGCGACTTCTACATCGACGTCGCCAACAACGTCCTCTACGGCCCCAAGGCCAATGACGAATGGCCCGCCGACGGCGTCAGCCTGGTCGGCCCGCAGGGCGAACAGGGTCCGGAAGGCGAACAGGGCCCGCAGGGTGAAGAAGGCCCGGAAGGTCCTGAAGGCAAACAAGGCCAGCAGGGTGAAGCCGGCGAAGAAGGCAAAGAAGGCCCCGAAGGCAAACAGGGCCTGCAGGGCGAACCCGGCGAAGAAGGCAAAGAAGGCCCGGAAGGCAAACAGGGCCCGCAGGGTGAACCGGGTAAAGCCGGCACCGACGGCAAAGACGGAAAAGACGGGACCAACGGGACCAACGGCACCAACGGCCACTCGGTCCTGAACGGCACCGGCACCCCGTCGAACTCGCTGGGCAGCGACGGCGATTTCTACATCAACACCACCACGTTCCAGATCTATGGCCCGAAGACGGGTGGAGTCTGGAGCGCCGGCACCTCGCTGAAGGGCCCGCAGGGCGAAAAAGGCGAAAAAGGTGAAAAAGGGGCCACCGGTGAAAAAGGCGAAAAAGGCGCGACGGGCGAAAAAGGTGCCACCGGCGCCGAAGGCAAACAGGGTCCCGAAGGTAAAGAAGGTAAAGAAGGAAAAGCCGGGACCAACGGCACGAACGGGACCAACGGAACCAACGGGACCAACGGCCTGACCCGGATGGTGCTGAGCGGGCTGTCCACGACCAACCAGGGCAGCTCCTCCAACAACACCTACCTGGGCCCGTTCCAGACCAGCCAGTCGACCACCACCGAGAGCTCGACGCAGATCCCGGTGCCGGTCGCCGGCAAACTCGCCAACCTTGCGATCCAGATCGGAAGCGCTCCCGGCTCTGGTCGGGAATGGGAATTCACGATCCGCAAGAACGGCAGCGGCACCGAAGTCAAGTGCAAGGTCGAAGGCTCGCTCGGGAAAACCTGCACGAGCCTGAGCGGCACCGAAGTTGCGTTTGCCAAAGGCGACCTGATCTCGCTCGAGGCGAACCCGGGCAGCACTCCCGGTAACTGGGGCTCGATTCGCTGGTCCGTCACGCTGACGGAATAAGCGACAGCTCCATTTGAGGCGATGAGAGGCCTGGGAGACTCCTCCCAGGCCTCTCGCGTTTCTGCGCGCAGGCCGATGCGGCGCCCATGGGCATCGAGATGACCAGGCGGCGCTGGATCCTGTTCGGCGTCGTCGACCTCCTGATCGTGACTGTCGTCGTTGCCGCGATCGTCCTCGCCACCAGCGGCGGCGACTCCGGCTCGAACCAGCCCGAAGTCGTCACCGCCGCCCAGCTCTCGGACTTCGCGGGGCAGAGCACCCACCCGGTCTACTGGCTCGGCGAACGCGCCAACACCCGCTACGAGCTGACCGACGCCGCCGACGGGCACGTCTACGTCCGCTACCTGAGCGGCGACGCCAAGGCGGGGGACGAGAGCTCACGCTTCCTCACCGTCGCCACCTACCCGTCCGCCGATCCCGCCGCGGCGCTGAAACGGGCTGCCGGCGAGCGCCAGGGCGCCCAGCTGATCCCCGGTGCCGACGGGGCGACGATCCTCGTCGATCCTTCTTCCCCCGACAACGCCCACCTCGCCTTCCCCGGCAGCGGCGTCCAGGTCGAGGTCTACAGTCCGGTTGCCGGTGAGGCGCTGCGGCTCGCCTCGCGCGGGGCCGTCGTCCCGGTCCCGTGAGTGCCGGTGCCTAAACTGACTTCGCTGGCCCGCCCGCTCTACATCGAGACCGCCCGCGGCGGCATCTTCGGGGTGCTCGACGCGCCGCCCGAGCCACGTGCCGACCGCGCTGCGGTACTGATCTGCTCGCCCTGGGGCTGGGACGACGTCGCCTCCTACCGGCCGCGGCGGGCCCTCGCCCTGCGGCTGGCCAACGCTGGGCACCCGACCCTGCGCTTCGACTTCCCGGGCACCGGAAACAGCGCCGGCTCTCCCCGCGACGGGGACCTGCTCGGCGCCTGGAGCGAGGCTGTTGCGGCCGCCGCCGAGTGGCTCCGGCACGAGCACGGCGGCGGCGGGCTCGCCGTCCTCGGTCTCGGTCTCGGCGGCCTGCTGGCGCTCGAGGCCGCGGCGCACGGCACCGCCGTCGACGAGCTTGCGCTCTGGGCGGCGCCGCCGACCGGAGCGGCGTTCGTCAAGGAAGTGAGGAAATTCGCCCGCCTGCAGACCTGGCAGAAAGCCGACGAGCCGGCTGCGGCCGAGCAGCTCCCGGACGGCTGGGTCGAGGCGAGCGGGTTCCTGCTCAGCCCCGAGACCCTGGCGGCGCTCGAGCAGCTCGACCCGGCGCCGCCGGCCGGCGGGCCGCTGCGGCGGGCGCTGCTGCTCGGGCGCAACGGCGTCGAGGCCGACCAGCGCCTGCAGGAGCGCTTGCGCGAGGCCGGCGTCGAGGTCGAGGCCGGCTCCGGACGCGGCCGCGGCTGGGGCGCGATGGTCTCCCACCCGGAACGGGCACGGCTGCCGGAGGCGGCGGTCGGCGAAGTCGAAGAATGGCTCAGCGCCGGCGAGGGCGCGGCGGCGCCCGCATCCCCGGCGGCGCCTGCCCCCGACGCGTCGCCCGAGCTGGAGCTCGAGGTCGACGGCCAGGCCGTCACCGAGACCCCGATCGCGGTCGACTCGCCCGGCGGCGGCGTCTTCGCGATCGTCGTCAAGCCCGCCCTCAGCTTCCCTCCCGGTCCCTGCACGGTCTTCCTCAACGCGGGCGGCGTCCGCAATCCCGGCCCGAACCGGATGTGGGCGGAGCGGGCGCGGGCCTGGGCGGCGCGCGGGGTGACCAGCGCCCGGATCGACATCGAGGGGATCGGCGAGGGCGGGGGAGACCCGGACGGGATCCCGCCGGGCAACGCCTTCTTCGACGAGAAGTTCGAGCAGCAGGTGGCCTCGGTGCTGGCCGAGCTGCGCCGCCGCGGGCTGGCCGAGCGGTTCCTGCTCGTCGGCCTCTGCTCGGGCGGCTACTTCGCCTTCCGCACGGCGCTGCGCGACACCAGCGTCGAGGCGGTGGTCCTGATCAATCCCTGGACCCTGGTCTGGTATCCCGAGCTCGAAGACGAGCGCGAAGCGCGCAAAGCCTCGCGGGTGCTGCAGCGCAAATGGGTATCGAAACTGCTCAAGGGTGAAGTCGCCTTCTCGAAAGTGAGGGCGGCGCTGCGCTCGGCCCTCGTCGGCGCCGGCCGCAGGTTGCGCGACCTCGGCCGCAGCCGCCGCCAGCGGCGCCGCCGGCGCAGCGCCCTCGACTCGGCGCTCGACCAGCTCCGCGATCGCGGGGTGCGCCTGACGATCGCCTTCGCCGACAACGAGCCGCTGGTCGACGAGCTCGCCGAGATCGACTTCACGGCGGCGCTCAGCCGCTGGCCCAACGTCGCGCTGGCCGACCTGCCGGGCGGCGACCACACGCTGCGGCCGTTCGGCGCCCAGCTCGCCGCCCGGGAGCTCCTCGACGCCGAGCTGGAGCTAGCCCTCGGCGCCCCAGAGGCGGCCGAGGACCGCTTCTGAGAGCAGCGGCCGCACCCGCTCGGCAGCCGCCAGCGCCGCCCCGTCCAACTCATTGACCGGCTCGATGCCGCGGATCGAGCTGGTCACCATCACCTCGGACGCCGCTCTCAGGTCGGCCAGGGTCAGGCGCTCTTCCCGCGCCTCGATGCCGGCGTCGCGGGCGAGCTCGATCACCTCGCCGCGGACCGTGCCCGGCAGGATCCGGCCGTCGGCCGGCGGCGTCCGCAGGACCCCGTCGCCGAAGGCGAAGACGTTGGCGCGCGAGGCCTCGAGCACGCTGCCGTCCTCGTCGACGAGGAGCGAGAGTGTGTCCGGCGGGTACTCGGCCTCGCTCTCGGCGAGGAAGCCGCGGTCGACCCACTTGTGAGCGCCGAGGCCGCCGCCGGCGACGACGCTCCGCAGGCGCAGCGCCCGCTCGTGCCCGGGCAGCAGCAGCTCGGGGTCGACCTCGGTGCCGGTCACGCTCAGCTCGAGGCCGCCGCTGCCGTCGGGGGTCGCCTGCAGGCGCATCCGCGCGACCGTCATCCCGGCCGTACCGGCGCCGACGACCTCGGTCGCGTTGCCCGGCAGGTCGAGCCCGTAGAGCTCGCTGAGGCTGGCCCGCAGGCGCCTCAGGTGGGTGTCGAGCTCGACCGGCGCCCCGTCGAGGACGAGGAAGGTCTCGAACACGCCGAGGGCCGGATCGACCGTCAGCGGGCTGGGGTGGACGCTCGTTTGGCTCCCGGCGTGCGGGGGCTCTGCAGTTCGCTCGGAGATGAGCAAATATTGGCACCTTCGAGCGGATTCGTGCGCCGCTAAACCCCTCCGTCCTCTCCTCGATATAGGAAGTGAACATGAGCGATCCCGCAGCGATAAACCAGTTCATCGTCGAGGAGGTCGCGGCCGGCCGCGGCTTCGACGCGATCGACCCCGACCAGGACCTGCTCGCGCAGGAGGTGCTCGACTCCCAGGGCACGATGGAGCTGGTCGCCTTCCTCGAAGAACGGTTCGGCATCGAGGTCGGCGACGAGGACCTGGTCCCCGAGAACTTCAAGAGCATCAACGCGATCGTCGCCTTCACCGAGCGGAAGGGCGGGTGAGCGCACCGTGTTGATGGAGCTTCTCTACGCCCAGGCCGACGCCCGGCCGGAGGCCACCGCGGTCGTCTACAAGGACGAGCGGATCAGCTTCGCCGAGCTGGTCGAGCGGATCGAGCGCCTCGCCAGCGGCCTCGCCGCGCAGGGGATCGGCGCCGGCGACTCGGTCGGCATCGTCCTCCGCGACGACCCCTGGTTCGTTGCCTCCTTCCACGCGATCGCCGCGCTCGGCGCGCGCATCGTCCCCGCCAACCCCGCCTTCAAGCAGGCCGAGCTCGACCACTGGTTCCGCAGCACCGGCTGCAGGGCCGTGATCAGCGACGAGCGCACGGCCGGCGTCGTCGGCCGCATCGTCGCCGGCTTCGACCCGCCCGCCTTCGTGATCGGCTCCGGCGAAGGCCACGGCCAGACGCTGACACTGGCGGGACTGGCCGAGTCCGGCAGCGCCGAGCGGCTGGCGCCGCGCTCGCCCGAGGAGCCGCTCGTCTGCCAGTTCTCCTCCGGCTCGACCGGGCTGCCGAAGCGGCTCAACCGCACCCACGGCCAGTGCGTCGCCGAGGCCGAGAGCTACGGCGCCCTCGGGCTCGGGCCCGAGGACAGGATCTTCGCTGCGGTGCCGCTCTTTCACACCTGGGGGATGGGCGCCTGCCTGTTCGGCGCTGCCGTCTCCGGCGCCACCCTGGTCATCCTCGACGACCCGCACCCGTTCCTGCTGCGCCGCCACCACGCGCTGGAGCTGCTCGAGCGCGAGGGCGTCACCTTCTTCCCCGGCGTCCCCTTCAACTACCGCCTGCTGGCCGAGGCGCCGGGCGACGCCGACCTCTCGAAGCTGCGGCTCTGCTGGTCGGCCGGGATGGCGCTGCCGCGCGAGACCTTCGAGGCCTTCGGCGAGCGCTTCGGCGTCCTCGTCCGCCAGCTCTACGGCTCGACCGAGACCGGGATGATCGCCGCCAACCTCAGCGACGACCCGGTCGCCAGCTTCGAGTCGGTCGGTACCGCCGTCGAGGGGGTCGAGATCGGGATCGTCGACGACGACGGCGAGCCGCTGCCGGTCGGCGAGATCGGCGAGGTCACGGTCGCCGGCCCGGCCGTCACCGAGGGCTACATCGACCTCGACGAGCTCAACGCCGTCGCCTTCCAGGGCGGCCGTTACTTCACCGGCGACCTCGGCCGCCTCGACGACGACGGGGCGCTGACGATCGTCGGCCGCAAGAAGCTCCTGATCGAGACCGGCGGCTACAAGGTCGACCCGATCGAGGTCGAGCAGGTGCTCGACTCGCACCCCGCGGTCGCCGAGTCGATCGTCGTCGGCGTCGACACCAAGGCGGTCGGCGAGCAGCAGCTGAAGGCGGTTGTCGTCCGCAGCGGCGACTGCGAGGAGCGCGAGCTGATCGCCCACTGTCGTGAGCAGCTGGCCAACTTCAAGGTCCCCCAGAGCGTCGAATTCCGCGACGAGATCCCGAAAAGCCCACTCGGAAAGGTCCTGCGCAAGTACCTCGTCTGAGGCGAGGCCGGTGCCATCCCGGCGATGAAGACGCTGCTGATCGACAACTACGACTCCTTCACCTACAACCTCTTCCAGCTGCTGGCGGAGGCCAACGGGGAGGAGCCGATCGTCGTCCGCAACGACGAGGCGTCGTGGGAGGAGCTGGCGGCGCTGGACTTCGACAACGTCCTGATCTCGCCCGGGCCCGGCAACCCCGACCGCGAGGCCGACTTCGGCGTCTGCGCCGACGCGATCCGCAACGCTGAGGTGCCGCTGCTCGGCGTCTGCCTCGGCCACCAGGGCCTTTGCTCCGCCTACGGCGGCAAGGTCGTGCACGCGCCGGAAGCGATGCACGGCCGGCTCAGCGCCGTCGTCCACACCGAGTCGCCGCTGTTCGCCGGCCTGCCGCGCGAGTTCCAGGTCGTCCGCTACCACTCGCTCTGCGTCGAACAGCCGCTGCCCGAGGAGCTCGAGGGTCTGGCCTCGACCAGCGACGGGATCCTGATGGCGGTCGCCCACCGGACCAAGCCGCAGTGGGGCGTCCAGTTCCACCCCGAGTCGATCAGCACCGAGTACGGCCGCGGCCTGCTCGCCAACTTCCGCGACATCACCGCGGACTTCGGCGGCGGCAACGGAGCCGCCAGCCGCGCCGCCGCGGCCCGCGCCCACGTCAACGGCGACCGCCCCGGGGCGGCCGGGCTGACCCTGAGGGTGAAGCGGATCGACGCCGTCCACGACGCCGAGCGCGCCTTCGCCCACATCTACGGCAACAGCGACCAGGCCTTCTGGCTCGACAGCAGCCTGGTCGAAGAGCGCGCCCGCTTCTCGTTCATGGGCGACGCCGCCGGGCCGCTGGGCACGATGATCACCTACGACGCCTTCGCGGGTGAGCTGCGGATCGACGACGGCGACGAGATCCGGCTGCGCCGGGAATCGATCTTCGACTACCTCTCGGGCGAGATGCGGCGCCTGCGCCACCTCTCCGACGACCTCCCGTTCGACTTCAACTGCGGCTTCGCCGGCTACTTCGGCTATGAGCTGAAGGCCGACTGCGGCGGCAGCAAAGCGCACCGCTCGACGCTGCCCGACGCGGCCTTCGTCTTCGCCGACCGGATGATCGCCTTCGACCACCTCGAGGGCACCACCTATGTGCTCGCGGTCGCCGCCGCCGACCGGGTCGAGGACGCCGATCGCTGGATCGCCGAGACCAGCCTGCGGCTGGCCTCGCTGCCGGAGATCGCCGACCCCGAGTGGAGCGAGACGGCGGATCAGCGCGGCCCGGTCCCGTTCCGCCTTCACCGCGGCCACCAGCAGTACCTCGACGACATCGCCGAGTGCAAGCGCCAGCTGATCGACGGCGAGAGCTACGAGATCTGCCTCACCAACAAGATCAGCGCCGAGCTCGAGCTGGGGGAGCCGTTCGCCCTCTACCGCACCCTGCGCCGGGTCAACCCCGCTCCCTTCTCCGCCTTCCTGCGCTTCGGCGAGGCGGCGGTGCTGAGCTCCTCGCCCGAGCGCTTCCTCTCGATCGGCCGCGACCGCTGGGCGGAGGCGAAACCGATCAAGGGCACGGTGCGGCGCGGCAAGACCCCGGCGGAAGACGTGCAACTGGCCGAGGAGCTGCGCCTCGACGAGAAGACCCGGGCCGAGAACCTGATGATCTGCGACCTGCTGCGCAACGACCTCGGCGTCGTCTGCGAGGTCGGCACCGTCCACGTCCCGCACCTGATGCACGTCGAGAGCTACGAGACCGTGCACCAGCTCGTCTCGACCGTGCGCGGGCTGCTGCGCGACGACCTCGAGCCGCCCGACTGCATCCGTGCCTGCTTCCCCGGCGGCTCGATGACGGGGGCGCCGAAGAAGCGGACGATGGAGATCATCGACGAGCTCGAGGGCGAGCCGCGCGGCGTCTACTCCGGCGCGATCGGCTACCTCGGCCTCGGCGGTGCCTGCGACCTCAACATCGTCATCCGCACGATCGTCGCCGACGGCTCGACCGTCTCGCTCGGGGTCGGGGGGGCGATCGTGATGCAGTCCGACGCCGACGAGGAGTACGAGGAGATCCTGCTCAAGGGCCGGGCGCCGATGCAGGCGATCGACCCGGCCGCCGATCCGCAGCAGCTTTGAGGTCTACCCCTCGGCGTAGCTTCAGGCCATGAAGCTGACCGAAAAAATCGCGCTCAACTCGTCGGTGCAGGCGGCGCGGCAGTTCGTCCTGGCGGCGGTCGGCATCGTCAGCGTCGGGATCGCGACCCGCTATCTGAGCGTCGACCAGTACGGCGCGATCCTGGCGGCGCTGGTCCTCATCGCCCTTCTCTCCTTCGCGACCGACTTCGGGGTGGCGGCGATGACCGTGCGCTCGATGGCGCGCGAACCGGAGAACGAGACCGCGATCCAGAGCAGCGCCTTCTGGGTCTTCGTCGCCTTCACCGTGCCGACGGCGCTGCTGATCCTGCTGATCTCCCAGGTCGCCTATCCCGGGCCCGACGGGGAGACGACCCGCAACGCGGTCCTGATCCTGATGGCGACCTTCCCGCTGATGCCGTTCTCCGGCGTCGCCAACGTCCGCGCGACCGCCGACCAGCGGGTCTGGGTGACCTCGCTCTCGAGCATGATCGCCCGCGTCCTCTCGCTCGGCGCGCTCGGCCTCGCCGTCCTCCTCGACCTCGGCCCGAGCGGAATCACCGCCGCCTTCGCCTCCGGCTACGTCTTCGAGCAGGCGCTGGCGATCGTCTTCATCCGGCCGAAGATCGAATACGGCCTCGGCCTGCACCGGGCGCGGATCTGGAGCCTGGTGGTCGCTGCCGTCCCGCTCGGGCTGGTGATGATCATCAACGGGCTCTACTTCCGGCTCGACGCCTTCCTGATCTCGCTGCTCGGCAGCGAGCGCGACCTGGCCGTGTACGGGGTTGCCTACAAAGCCTTCGAATCGTTTCTCGCCTTCCCCGAGTTCGTGATGGTCACCTTGCTGCCGGTGCTGGCCAGGCTCGACTTCTCCGAGGAGAGATTCCAGGAACTGGTCCAGAAAGCGTTCACGACGATGGTCCTGATGGCGCTGCCGATCGCCGGCTTCGCCCTGCTCGGCAGGGAGGCGATGGTCGTGCTCGGCGGCGAGAAGTACGCCGGCGGTGGGCTCGTGCTCGGCCTGATCATGTGCAGCGTCGCGCTCGCCTGCGTGCAGGGGGTGTTCGGCAACGCGCTCGTCACCCAGGGGCGCCAGAAAGCGCTGCTGCGGGTCTCGATCTCGGTCCTCGTCGCCAACGGCCTCGTCAACCTGGCGGCGATCCCGCTGTTCGGCGACGTCGGCGCCGCTTCGGCCCTGCTGCTGACCGAGATGCTCTCGCTGGCGATCACGCTCAGCGTCTACCACCGCTTCGCGCCGCTGCCGCGGCTGGAGAAACCGCTGCGGACGCTGGTCGCGATCGCGGCGCTGGTCGCGGTCGCCGGCGCCTGCGTCGCTGTCTCCTCCTCGACCGTGGCAATGCTGGTCGCCGTCGCGCTCGGCCTCGCCGCCTACATCGGCGCCCTGGTTGCGCTGCGGGTGCTGCCGCCCTACGTCGAGGGGGCGATCCTGACGATGCTGCGCTCGATCCGGCCGCGGAGCGCGACTTGAGCGCGGCGCCGCGGGTCAGCGTCTGCGTACCCGCCTACCAGTCCGAGCAGCACCTGCAGGAGACGCTGGACTCGGTCTGGAGCCAGGACTTCGAGGACTTCGAGCTGGTCGTCGTCGACGACGGCTCCCGCGACGCGACGCCGGCGATCATCGCCGCCCAGACCGATCCGCGCCTGCGGGCCTTCCGCCACGAACCGAACCAGGGCCAGGCGCGCACGGTGGGGGAGGCTGTCGGCCGCGCCCGCGGCGAGTTCATCAAGTTCCTCGACGCCGACGACCTTCTTCATCGCGATTCGCTGTCGACGCTGGTGGCCGCCCTCGACGCCAACCCGGGAGCGAGCTTCGCCTTCTCGCCGCGGGAGATCTTCACCGAGAACCCCGACAGCGCCGAGATGCAGGAATGGATCGCCGATCTCGGCAACCTCCACGGCAACTTTCCGCAGCTGCGGGAAGTGAACGACGGCCGCGTGCTGCTGCGGGCGCTGCTCGGCGCCAACCTGCCGGGGAACTGGATCGCCGAGCCGGCGGGGGTGATGGCGCGGCGCGCCGACGTCCTCGCGGTCGGCGGCTACAACCGGCGCCTGCGCCAGAACAACGACATCGACGTCTGGCTGCGGCTGATGGCGCGCGGCGACGTCGTCTTCATCGACCGCCCGCTCTACACCTACCGGCTCGAGTACTCGGGGGTGACCGGGAGCAGCGAGGCGGACGACGACTCGCGCTGGCTCGACGACCTCTGGACCGCCGAGAACCTGGCGGCGATGGACGATTTCCCGGAGCCGGGGGCGCTGCGGCGGGTGCGGCATCACTACCAGCGCTGGGCGCTGCGCCGCGCCGCCGGGGCGCTGGTGCGGGAACCGCGCCGCGGGCTGGCGTTGGCCGGTGACCTCGCCGGCTACTGCGGCTACCGGCTCGCCGCGGCGGCCGGGCGGGAGGAGCCGCTGCGGCTGCCGATCCCGGAGTACGCCGCCGATCGCTGACGCGTCGATATCCTCAAGGTTCCGAATTCCGACCGAGCAGGAGACATGGCCGTAGACACCGCTTCATTCACCGAACAGACGGATCTTCAGCGCGACATCACCGAAATGGTGCACCAGTTCGTCGACGAGAAGATCATCCCCAACGCCGAGCACTACGACCACGAGGACTCCTTCCCGGAGCCGATCGTCGAGGAAATGAAAGAGCTGGGGCTGTTCGGGGTGACGATCCCCGAGGAGTACGGCGGCATGGGGCTCGACCTGGCGACCTACGCGATGATCGTCGAAGAGCTCTCGCGCGGCTGGATCTCGATCTCCGGCGTCGTCAACACCCACTTCATCGGCTCCTACCTGCTGATGAAGTTCGGCACCGACGAGCAGAAGGACTACTTCCTGCCGAAGATGGCGACCGGTGAGATCCGCGCCGCCTTCTCGTTGTCCGAGCCGGAGATCGGCTCCGACGTCCAGGGCCTGAAGGCGACCGCCAAGAAAGGCGAGGACGGCAGCTGGGAGCTGAACGGCCAGAAGATGTGGGTCACCAACGGGCTCGGCTCGGGCGTCGTCTTCGTGCTGATGAAGACCGACCCGAAAGCGGACCCGCCCTACAAGGGGATGACCTGCTTCATCACCGAGAAGGAGCCCTGGGCGGAAAAGAACACGGGCGAGTTCGAGGGCCTGGTCGTGCCGCCGAAAATCAAGAAGATGGGCTACAAGGGCGTCGAGTCGACCGAGCTCGTCTACGACGGCTACAAGTGCCCGCCGGAGCGGGTGCTCGGCGGCGAGGAGGCCGGTGTCGGCAAGGGCTTCGTGCAGATGATGGACGCGCTCGAGGTCGGCCGGGTCAACGTCGCCGCCCGCGGCGTCGGCATCGCCCAGCGCGCGCTGGAGCTCGCCCTCCGCTACAGCCAGGAACGGAAGACCTTCGGCAAGCCGATCGCCGAGCACCAGGCGATCCAGTTCAAGCTCGCCGACATGGCGACCCAGATCGAGGCCTCCCGCCTCGTCACCCGCAAAGCGGCGCAGATGAAGGACGCCGGCATCCGCTCCGACCTCGAGGCCGGGATGGCCAAGCTCCTGGCCTCGGAGACCGGCAAGTTCTGCGTCGAGGAAAGCTTCCGCATTCACGGCGGCTACGGCTACTCGAAGGAGTACGAGATCGAGCGCCTCTACCGCGACGCACCGCTGCTCCTGATCGGCGAGGGGACCTCCGAGATCCAGCGCATGGTGATCGGCAAGAAGCTGCTGCAACGGAACAAGATCTAGATGGGCCGCTAGCCGGATGGCCTCGACCGCCGACCTGATCAAGACCGCCGTCGAGCGGTTTCAGGCGGAAGTCCCTGCGCTGCAGAAATTGAAGCTCGTCTTCGGGCTGGAGCTGAAAGCCCACCACGACATCCAGCTCTACCGGGTCGAGCTGCCGGGGCCGAAGATCACCAAGGAACTCGCCCAGGACGAGCGGGTGCTGGTCGAAATCGACCGCCCCCAGTTCAACCAGCTGGCCGAGAAAGGCACGATCAAGAGCTACCGCAAAGCCGCCGAGACCGGCCACATCAAGGTCACCGGCGACTCCAACGTGGTCAAGCTGATCGTCCAGGTCGTCGAACGCCAAGAGGAACGCTCGCGCCTGCGCAAAGTGCATTAGAGGGCCGGCCGCGGCGTGGCAGTCCTTTGTGTCGCTATGCGGGACAAAGGACTGCCACGCTTGGCGATCGGACGCTTTGGGGTTTAGAGGCGGATCAGGGTGTCGGACTCGATGCCGCGGGTGATGTTGCGGAAGTCGATCGTGCTGGGGGCGGTGGCGACGACGGCGGTGTAGTCGAGGCCGGGGTGGGCGGTGACTATGGCGGCGAGGTCGGTTTCGCTCAGGGCGGAGTCGAGGTCGACGGAGGTGAGCCCGTGGCCCGGCAGCTCGGGGACGAAGGGGTCGTGGTAGGAGACCTTGGCGCCGAGGTCCTGGAGGCGGCCGATGATCTTCAGGGCCGGCGATTCGCGGGTGTCGCCGACGCCGCCCTTGTAGCTGGCGCCGAGGATCAGGACGCGGGCGCCGGCGACCTGCTTGCCGTCGGCGGCGAGGGCGCGCTCGATCCGCTCGACGCAGTAAGCGGGCTGGGCCTGGTTGACCCTGCCGGCGAGCTCGATGAAGGCGGGCTCGAAGTCGTTCTCCTTGGCCTTGAAGGCGAGGTAGAAGGGGTCGATCGGCAGGCAGTGGCCGCCCATCCCCGGCCCCGGGTCGAAGCGCATGAAGCCGAAGGGCTTGGTCGAGGCGGCGTCGATCACCTCCCAGACGTCGATTCCGAGCCGGTCGCAGAGCTGGGCCAGCTCGTTGACGAAGGCGATGTTGACCGAGCGGAAGACGTTCTCGAGCAGCTTCGCCAGCTCCGCCGCCTCGGGGCTCGAGAGGACGACGACCTCGTCGCAGATCTCGGCGTAGAGGGCGCGGGCGCGCTCGGTGCTGGCGGCGTTGACGCCGCCGACCAGCTTCGGCGTCGTCCGCACCGTGAAGTCGGTGCGGCCGGGGTCGATCCGCTCCGGCGAGAAGGCGAGGTGGAAGTCGCTGCCGGCAGCGAGGCCCGAGCCGTCCTCGAGGATCGGCGCCAGCCGCTCACGGGTCGTGCCGGGGTAGGTGGTCGACTCCAACACCACCAGCTGGTCGCGCCGCAGCTGCGCGGCGATGGTCTCGGCCGCCGCCTCCAGGTAGGTCAGGTCCGGCTCGTGCTCGTCGGTGAGCGGCGTGGGAACACAGATCACGACCGCCTCGCAATCGGCCAGCGCCGCCGGGTCGGTGGTGGGGTGGAGGTGCTCGCGCAGCGGCGCCAACACGTCGGGGCCGACGTCCTCGACGTAGCTGCGGCCCTCGGTGAGCGCCGCCACCCGCTCGACGTCGACGTCGAAGCAGACGACGTCGTGGCCGGCTTCGGCGAAGGCGACGGCGAGCGGCAGGCCGACGTAGCCGATGCCGACGATCGAGATCCTCATCGCCGCGAGTCTAAGTGGCGCTCAAGCGGCGAGCAGCCATTTCACGGCCGCCAGCAGGTCGGGGGCCTCGTGATCGGGGATCGGGTCGCCGGCGGCGGAGGGGCCGAGGCGGACCGTGGTCAGCCCCAGCCGGTTGCCGGCCTCGACGTCGAGAACGCTGTCGCCGAGCATCGCGCCGCCCTCGATCCGCACCCCCGGCAGCTCGGCCGCGGCCCGTTCGAACATCCCCGGCGCCGGCTTGCGGCAGTCGCAGTCGCCCTTCTCGTGCGGGCAGTGGAGGATCGCGTCGAGCTCGGCGCCGGCGGCCTCGAGCTGGCTCTCGAGCTCGGCGTTGACGGCGACCAGGTCGGCCTCGCTCATCCGCCCGAGCGCGATACCGCGCTGGTTGGTGACGACGACCGCCTTTGCCGGCAGCTGGTTCAGCAGCCGGATCGCCTCGGCGGCGCCGGGCAGCAGCTCGACTTCGCGCGCGGCGACGATGTACTCGCCCTCGGCGGCGCCGCGGTTGATCGTCCCGTCGCGGTCGAGGAAGGCGGTCGCGCCCGGGGCCAGTCGGGGGCCGCTCAACTGGGCGGCTCTCCGCCGCCGATCGCCTCCTCGACCCACTCGCAGATCGTGTGGGCGGCGACCATGTGGCCCTCCTGGATGCGCGGCGTCTCAGTGCTCGGGATCGCGATCGTCAACGCCGCCGCGGCGCCGACCGGGCCGGGGTCGGCGCCGGTCATCGCGATCGTGGTCAACCCGAGGGCGGACGCCGCCTCCAGGCCCCTGGCGACGTTCGGCGAGCGCCCGCTGGTGGTGAGGCCGACGGCGACGTCGCCGGCCGCGCCCAGCGCGGTCACCTGGCGGGCGAAGATCTCTTCGAAGCCGTAGTCGTTGCCGATCGCGGTCAGCGCCGAGATGTTGGCGTTCAGCGCCAGCGCCGGCAGCGGCCGCCGTTCGACCAGGTAGCGGCCGACGAACTCAGCGGCGATGTGGACCGCGTCGGCAGCAGAGCCGCCGTTGCCGAACAGCAGGACCTTGTTGCCGGCGACCGCGGCGGCGCCGATCGCCTCGGCGGCGGCGGTGATCTCGCCGACGCACCGCTCCGACTCCCGCATCGCGGTGATCACCGCCTCGCCCTCGGCGAGGCGGGCGCGGACCAGGCTGTCGGCGTCAGTCACGGGCATGGGACCAGGTTACGAGGCCGACGTTGTCGAACTGGAAGTCGACCGCCTCGGCGCCGAGCGCGTCGAGCGCCGCCCGCACCTTGTGCTTGGCGTCGTAGCGGCAGTAGAGCAGCAGGTAGCCGCCGCCGCCGGCGCCGGTCACCTTGCCGCCGATCGCACCGTGCTTGATTGCCTCCTCGTAGAGCTCGTCGATCTGCGAGTTGGAGATCTTCGGCGACATCTGCTTCTTGTAGTCCCAGGCGCGGCCGAGCAATTCGCCGAATCCGGTCAGGTTGTCGCGCAGCAGCGCGTTTTTCATCTCGACCGCCAGCTCCTTCTGCATCTCCATCCCGTCGACGGTCGAGGTCGACTGCGAGCGGTAACGGTCCATCTGGTCGTCGATGATGTGGTCGCCGACCCGGGTGCGGCCGGTGAAGCAGAGCAGCAGGTTGTACTCGAGCTCCTGGACCGTGTCCCAGGGGATCCGCAGGGGGTTGACGATCACCTCGTCGCCGCCGCGGAACTCGATGAAGTTGAAGCCGCCGAAGACCGCCGCGTACTGGTCCTGGGTGCCGCCCTTGAGCCCGAGGTCGACGCGCTCGACGGTGTAGGCGAGGTGCGCCTTTTCGTACGGGGTGAGGGACATCCGCATGTGGTCGGCGAGCAGCCCGACCAGGGTGACGACGACCGCCGAGGAGGAGCCGAGGCCGGAGCCGGGCGGAGCGGCGGAGTGGAGGAAGAGGTCGAAGCCGTGCTCGGAGTCGGCGGCGAGCTTGCGGATCGCGCCTTTGATCAGGTCGAGGCGGTCGCCGTCGGGCTCGGCCTCGTCGAGGGCGAAGGAGGCGACCGCGTCGAGGTCGAGCGACTGGATCCCGATCTGGCGGTCCTCGCGGGTCGAAAGGGTCCCGTAGGCGTATTGGTTGATCGTCGCGCTGAGGACAAGGCCGCCCTTCTCTTCGGGGTAGGGCGGGACGTCGGTGCCGCCGCCGGCGAAGCTCACCCGCAACGGCGCACGGGCGCGCAGGAGTCGCTTCGCGCTCGGGTCCTCGGCCGCCATCGGCCGCAACGATACCCGCGCCGGTCGGCCGGAACCGGATCAAATACCATCGGCCGCCGACAACGACAGGAGATGACTGAATCGATGAGTGAGACGTACGAGTTGACCGTCGACCAGGCGGAGCGCGAGGCGACCGGGGCGCACAGCTACGGGCGCTACCTGGAGGAGTTCGAGGTGGGTGCCGTCTACAAGCACTGGCCGGCGAAGACCGTGACCGAGGCCGACGACCACCTCTTCTGCCTGATCACGATGAACCACCACCCGCTGCACCTCAACGACGTCTACGCGGCCCAGTCCCAGCAGGGCAAGAACGTCGTCGTCGGGCCGCTCGTCTACTCGCTGGCGCTCGGGATGTCGGTCTCCGACATCTCCGGCAAGGCGATCGCCAACCTGGCGACCGAAGAGCTCAGCCACCCGAACCCGGTCTTCCACGGCGACACCCTGTTCTGCGAGACCGAGGTGCTGGACGTGAAGCCGTCGAGCTCGAAGCCCGACCGCGGCGTCGTCAAGGTCCACACCCGGGTCCTCAACCAGGACGGCGTCCTCGTCGCCGAGTTCAAGCGGCTGGTCCTGGTGCCGCGGCGCGAACCGGGGGCCTAACGCGGCTCCCGGCCGGCCGATGAGCGACCTCGTCGTCCTCTGCTACCACGGCATCAGCGACAGCTGGCCGGCGCCGACGACGGTCAAGGTCGCGGACCTGAAGGACCAGCTGGCGGATTTCCTGTGCCGCGGCTATCGCGGGGCGACCTTCGCCGAGGCGCTGACCAACCCGCCCGCCGAGAGGACGGTGGTCGTCACCTTCGACGACGCCCACCTCTCGGTCGGCGAGCTGGCGGCGCCGATCCTCGCCGAGCTCGGGATCCCGGCCACCGTCTACGTACCAACCGATTTTCCGGATTCGGGCCGGCCGATGGGCTGGGACGGGTACGACATCTGGCTAGGGACCGAGCATGAGAGGGAGCTCGCCTGCATGGGCTGGGACCGGCTCCGCGAGCTCGCCGCGAGCGGTTGGGAGATCGGCTCCCACACCTGCTCGCACCCGCACCTGCCGCGGCTCGAGGAGGCCGAGATCGCGACCGAGCTGAGCCGCTCCCGGGAGCGCTGCGAAGCCGAGATTTCGGCTCCCTGCCTGTCTCTTGCCTATCCCTACGGTGATTTCGACGAGCGTGTCGTCAGCGCCGCCCGCAAGGCCGGCTACCGGTTCGCGGCGACGATCCCGCGCGGTCCCGAGCCGCCGCTGCCGCTGCGCTGGCCCCGGGTCGGGGTATACCTTGGGGAGAACGCGAGCCGCATCCGGCGGCGGGCCACGGTCAGGCGATACGCCCCGGCCCCGATCGCGCGCGCCGCACTGGCTCTGCGAAAATTGGGTCGGTGAGCGGATTTCCGACAGATAGCGTTTCGCAGAAGGCATGGCGCCCGGGGCGTCGAAGGAGCACTCCGTGAAAGCCCCGGAGGAGAGCGGTGTCGTCGAACAAGTCGTTCGCATCGTCCGCCGCGGCAAGTGGATCATCCTGCAGGCGACGATCGCCGTGCCGGTGATCGCGCTGCTGTTCTCGCTCTCCCAGGAATCGGAATACACGGCGACCTCGACGCTCCTCTTCCGCTCGCCGCCGGTCAACGTCGCCGAAAGCACCGGCGTCGTCGACCCGACCCGCGAAGCGGCGACCAACGGCGAACTCGTCGCCCTGCCCGTGGTCGCCGAAGAAGCGGAAAAACTGCTCGACAACGGCTCCACCGCCTCGGAAATCTTCAGCAGCATCGAAGTCACGCCCAGCGCCGAAGCCGACACGGCGACGATCTCCTCGACCACCACCTCGCCGGAACGCTCCGCCCAGTTCGCGAACGCCTACGCGCGCGCCTACATCAGCTTCCGCCGCAACGCCGACCGCGCCCAGGTCCAGGACGCGATCGACCAGGCCGAACAGAGCCTGGGCGAACTGACGCCGGCCGAGCGCGAAGGCAGCGAGGGCGAAGCGCTCGGCAAACAGCTCGACAACCTGCAGCTGGTACAGGCGCTGCAGACCGGGGGGGCGGAGCTGGTGCAGCCGGCCGACCCGCCCTCGACCGCCTCCTCGCCGAAGACGAAAAAAAATGTCGTCCTCGGTGTCGTCGTCGGGCTGCTGCTCGGCTTCGGCCTCGCCGCTCTGCGCGACCGGCTCGACCGCCGCGTGCGCTCGGTCGAGGAGCTGGAAGAGCTCTACGGGCTGCCGGTGATCGCCCGCATCCCGCGCAGCAAACGGCTGGCGATCCGCAGCGAAGGCGGGCTCGGCGCCCACACCCAGGAGGGCGAGGCATTCCGCGTCCTGCGCACCAACCTCCGCTACCTGGCGGTCAACCGCGAACTGCGCTCGATCCTGATGGTCAGCCCCGAGGAAGGCGACGGCAAGTCGACCCTGACCCGCGGCCTGGCGATGACGATGGCCTCGATGGGCGACGACGTCGTCCTCGTCGAGGCCGACCTGCGCAAGGGGGGCGAGTACCGCGCCGTCACCGGCGAGCCGGCGCCGGGGCTCTCGAACATCCTCACCGGCACGCCGCTGGAACGGGTCCTGCTCGAAATCGCGCCGCCCGACGGGACCGACCGCTCGCGCTCGCTGACCGTCGTCTCCAGCGGCCCGATCCCGCCCAACCCGGCCGAGCTGCTGGAGAGCGACCGGATGCGGGAGGCCCTGCTCGAACTCGAAGAACGCTTCCGCCTCGTCATCCTCGACAGCCCGGCGCTCTCGGCCGTCGGCGACGCGCTGGCACTGGTGCCGCAGGTCTCCGGCGTGATCGTCGTCGGCGGGCTCGGCAAAACGACTCGCGACGAGGCCGCCGAGCTGGCCAAGCAGTTCTCGCTGCTGGAACGCAGGCCGATCGGGATCGCCGCGAACTTCACGGACCCAGAGCGTGCCAAGTATTCCCACTATTACCGCCCCGAGCTGGCCGACCAAGCCCCGGCGCGCAGCTGAGCTGGCCCGGGTCGCGGGCCTCGTGCTCGCGGTCCTGGTGCTGGAGGTCGTGCTCGCGCACAGCGTCTCGGGGCCGCAGATCGGCAAAATCGTCTTCCTCTTCGTCGGGGTCCTCTTCGTCGCCCTCGTCTTCCGCTTTCCGCTGGCGACGGCGCTGCTCGTCCTCTGCCTCACCGATTTCGTCTTCTACCCGACCTATTTCGCCCACCAGGTCGGCCCGGTCAGCGTCCGCCCCCACGAGCTGGCGCTGGCCTGCCTGCTGGTCGTCGCCTACGCGAAGCCGAAGCGGAGGACCTGGGGAGGGCGGACGGGGACCGCGCTGCTCGCCTTCTACGCGATGCTCGGCGTCTCCTCGGTGCTGGCCTGGAAAGGCGGCTCCACCTCGCTCTCGGACGTCTTCAACTTCTCGCGGCCGCTGTTCCAGCTGGCGATCTTCTGGGTCATCGTCCGCCTCTTCCCCGGTGTCGCCGAACGGCGCACGCTGCTGCTGGGGGTGGCGGTCGTCGCCGCCCTGACCGGCGTCGTCGCCGTCCTCACCTCGCTCGGGGCCGGCTTCGGCGACGCCCTGCAGGCGGCCGGCGGGCAGACGATCAAGGCCGAAAACGGGGCCGAAGGGATCGACCGCGTGCGGCTGCCGGGCCTCTCCGCCGGCTACGCGCTGTTCTGGTACGTCGTCATGCAGCTGGTCTCCCGCAGACGCGGCAACCGGCTGGTCTGGTGGCTGATCCTCGGCGGCATCTCGATCGACATCCTGGTCAGCTTCAACCGCAACATGTGGCTCGGCGTCGTGATCGGGTTCGTGCTGATGCTGATCATCGGCGGCGTCCATGTCCGCAACCGGCTCAGCGCCGCGATCGCGGTCCTGGTCACGGCGATCGCGCTGTTCGTCGCCTTCGGCTCGACCAGCTCGAGCGAAAGCGTGGTCACCCCGATCGTCAAGCGCGGCGAGACGCTCTTCAACCCGGCGAAGACCTCACAGGAGAGCTCGCTGCAGGCCCGCTTCAAAGAGACCGAAGAAGCCTGGAAGACCGCCCAGCACCACCTTCTGGTCGGGGTCGGGCCGGGAGTCTCGTTCGGCGTCCTCGACCAGGAACTCGTGCAGAGCGGGGGGCTGGTCACCGGCCTGCGCCGCCCGCCGCAGCTCTTCCTCCACAACCAGTACCTCTACCTGATCCTGATCGCCGGGGTGCCCGGCCTGATCGCCTTCGTCTGGTTCCTCGTCTCGGCCCTGGTCGTAGCCTTCAAAAGACGGCCCCGCGACCCGGCGATCGGCGCCTGCGGGATCGGTATCGCCCTGGTCATGCTGAGCGCGGTCGTCGCCATCTACTTCACCGTCGAGGACATGACCGCGGTGCTCGGCCTCTTGGCCGGGGTGATAATCGCCGACCACGAAGGCGAGGCCAGCGACGGCGAGAGCTCCGGGTTGCTGGCGTGAGCGCAGGGCCGCGAGTGGTGCTGGCCTGCGACTACCACCTCCGCTACGACGCCCGCTTCTCCCGCGGGCTGGCCAACCAGGGCGCCGAGGTGACGCTGCTGACCCGCGACCACGACGGCGAGTTCGGCGGCGAACCCGGGGCCGCGCGCCGCTTCGTCAGCGCCGCGATCGGCGACCGGGTCGAGCTGCTCACGGTCCAGAGCCGGGTCCGCTCGCCGCGCGGCTGGGCGCAGGTGCCGGCGCTGCGGCGGAAGCTCCGCGCCGGCACCCCGATCGTCCACCTGCAGGAGTCGATCGGCAACGACCCGCGGCTGGTGATCGCCGCCGGCACCCGCCACCGGCGCTTCGCGCTGACCGTCCACGACCCGGTCCGCCACCCGGGCGACAGCGACTCGCGCTGGGCGTTCGTCACCAACCGCGCCCTGGTCAAGTCGGCGGGCCTGATCTTCACCCACGGCGACGCCCTCCGCGACGAGCTGGTCGAGATCGCTGCCCCGAAGGCGCCGATCGTCGTCGTCCCGCACGGGATCTTCATCGCCGACCAGGCGCCGCTGCCGGCGGCGCCGTCGATCCTCTTCTTCGGCCGGATCTCCGAGTACAAGGGCCTGGACGTGCTGCTCGACGCGATGGCCGAGGTCTGGGCGGCGCTGCCGGAGGCGGCGCTGACCGTCGCCGGCGCCGGCGAGATCGCGCCCCACCCGGCGCTCGGCGACAGCCGTGTCACCCTGCGCCAGGGCCACCTGCCCGACGACGAGGTGCCGGGCCTGTTCGAGGCGGCGACGGTCGTCGCGCTTCCCTACCTGCAGGCGAGCCAGAGCGGCGTCGGCTCGCTCGCCAAGGCCCACTCGCGGGCGCTCGTCGTCAGCGACGTCGGCGGCCTGCCGGAGCTGGTCGCCGACGGCTCGGGCCGGGTCGTCGCCGCCGGCGACTCGGAGACGCTGGCGGAGACGCTGGTGCCGATCCTCCGCGACCCCGAGCTGGCGGCGGAGATGGGCGTTGCCGGAGCGGCCAGTGCCCGCCGCGAGAGCAGCTGGGACGTCGTCGCCGAGCGCACCCTTGCGGCCTACCGCGAGTACCTCACGCCGCGGCTTTGACCTCGTCCTGGCCGGTCTCGAGCTCGTCCTGGGGCAGCCAGGCCGAGCGCGGTTCGGCGCCGCTCAGCGCGGCCTCGAACAGCGAGTCGTAGCTGCGGACCATCGTCGCCGAGTCGAACAGCCTCGCCCGCTCTTGGCCGACGGCGCCGAGCCGGGCGCGCTCGTCGGCGTCGGTCAGCATCGCGACGATCCCGGCGACCAGCGCCTCGGGGTCGGCGGGCTCGATGCAGACACCGGCCCCGTCGAGGGTCTTGCGAACGTCGCCGACGTCGGTGGCGAGGACCGGGCGGCCGATCGCCATCGCCTCGAGCACGGTCATTGGCATCGTGTCGCCGAGCGAGGGCAGCAGCATCGTGTCGGCGATCGCCAGCAGCGCCGGGACGTCGCCGCGCTCGCCGAGGAAGTGCGCCCACTCGCCGGCACCGAACTCGGCGGCGCGCCGTTCGACCTCCTCCTCGGTCGGCCCGTAGCCGGCGAAGACGAGGTGGGCGTCGGGCAGCTGCTCGCGCACCCGGGCGAACGCCTCGACCGCTCCCTTCTGGTTCTTCTCGAAGCGGAAGATGCCGACCTGCAGCGCCATCGGCGCGCCCTCGGGGACACCGATCTCGGCACGGCTGACGCCGCCGGCGCGGGCGACGATGTCGTCGACCGAGATCCCGTTCGGGATGTGGACGATTTTCTCGGCGCTGACGCCTTCGCTGAGCAGGATCGGGCGCTGGGTCGCGGCGCAGGCGACGGTGGCGAAGGTGAAGCGGTCGAGGAGGCGGTTGTGGAGGGCGATCCAGCGCGCCCGCGGCTTGCCGGAGGCGGCGACCTGGACGCTGCGGTCGGTCGCGTGGTCGGCGACGATCACCGGCCTGCGGGCGAGGATCGCTGCTATCCGACCCCAGAGGCTAGGGTCCCACATCGTGCAATGGACGACGTCGGCCTCGCGAGCCATCCGCGTCAGCTTCGGGATCGCCCGCCAGCGCTGCGACCGCTTCCGGTACCCGAGCTCGACGATCTCGATCCCCGTCTCGGTCAGCGAGCTGAGGTCGCCGTGACCGTGGGAGATGCAGGCGATCTTCGCCTCGTAGCCGATCCGGGTCAGACCCTTGGCGAGGGTGCCGAGCTGGACCTCGGCACCGCCCAGCATCGCCATCACGTTGATCACGAACAGCACCTTGCGCGGGCGGGGGGAGTCCACGCCCGAAGCATAGAAAGGCGGACGGCGCGGCCGACGGGGGTTCGAGCCCGGTGAGCGCCCGGGTCAGCGTCCTCACTCCCGCCTACCAGCGTGCCGGCACGCTCCCCCGTCTCTTCGCGAGCCTGGAGGAGCAGTCGTTCGCCGACTTCGAGTGGGTGGTCGTCGACGACGGCTCCGACGACGGCACCCGCGAGCTGGTCGCGGGCTGGAGCCGGTCCGCGGACTTCCCGATCCGCTACCACTGGCAGCAGAACGCCGGCAAGCACGCCGCCGTCAACCGCGGCGTCGAGCTCGCGGCAGGCGAGTTCTGCGCCCTGATCGACTCCGACGACTGGTACATGCCCGGGGCGCTGGCGGGGATGGTCGCTACCTGGGAGTCGATCCCGGAGGCGAGCCGCGACGGGTTCGCCAACGTCGAGGGGCAGCGCGTCGACCAGGACGGCAACCCGGTCGGCGACCGCTTCCCGAGCGACGTGTTCGACTCCAACACCTTCGAGCTGGAGGCGCTGCACGGGATCCACGGCGACACGATCGGGATGTACCGGACCGACGTCCTGCGCCAGTTCCCGTTTCCCGAGGACCTCGGCTGGCACATCACCCCGAGCCTGGTCTGGAACCGGATCGCGGCCCGCTTCCAGACCCGCTTCACGAACCAGGTCTGGGGCTACACCGACTACCAGGACAGCGGCCTCAGCGCCCGCGACACCGAGCTGCGGCTGCGGTTTCCGCGGGCCCAGCTCGCATACTGGAGCGAGATCGCCGCGATGCCCCGCCCGATGACCCTCGAGACCCGCTACCGGGCGAACGCCAACCGCTGCCGCTACCTGCTGCTCTGCGGCGAGGGACCTGGCTCGCTTCTGAGGGGCTCGCCGACGCCGGCCTGGGCGCTCGCCGCGGCACCCGCCGGGGCGCTGCTGCACCTGCGCGACCGCCGCGCGCTGCGCCGGCTGGGGCCGGGGGAGGAGGGCGCTTGAGCGGCGAGGCGGCGGCGCGGCTTGGCGTCGTCGTCCTCACCTACGGCAGCTCCGGCGTCCACCGCGAGCTGCTCGACTCGCTCTGGCGCGAGGGGGTCGCGGAGGAGCAGGTGCTCGTCGTCCACAACCCGGCGGTCCCCGACGAACCCGATCCGGAGCTGCCGGCGGGCGTCGAGCTGCTGCGCTCGGAGCGCAACGGCGGCTACGCCGGCGGCATGAACCAGGGTCTCGACCGGGTCGCGGAGCGCGGCCTCGGGCTGGTCCTGCTGCTCACCCACGACGCCCGCCTGCGTCCCGGCGCCCTCGACGCGCTGCTGCGGGCGGCCCGCTCGGCTCCCGCCTACGGCGTCCTCGGGCCGGCGCTGGTCCTCGCCGGCTCCGGCGAGCCGCACTCCTACGGCGGCGTCACCCGGGCGAGCGGCACCTGCACCCACCGGCTGGCGGCGCCGGCGGTCGGCGCGGACCGGGTCGCGTCCTGCGACTGGGTCGACGGCGGCACGCTGCTGGTGCGGGCGGCGGCGATCGAGGCCGGGGAGCGGTTCGACGAGCGCTTCTGGGGCTACTGCGAGGAGTCGGACTTCTGCCTGCGGGTCGAACGCGCCGGCTACCGGATCGGGGTCGCGGTCGACGCGATCGCCGAGCAGGACCCCGGCGGCGCCAAGCGTCCCGGCCCCTACTCGTACCTGCTGACCCGCAACGGCGCCGAGTACGCGCGCCGCGCCGTCGGCTGGCGCGGGCCGCTGGCGATCGAGGGCAGGGCGGTCGGCTACGTCGCCTTCGCCCTGCTCCGGGTCCTCGCCCGGCTCGTCCGCCGCCGTCCCGGCGGGGTCGGCGAGCCCTGGGCGGTAGCCGTCGGCACCGCCCGCGGCGCCCTCGACTTCCTCCGCCGCCGCTGGGGACCGCCGCCTTCGGACCTGCCCGGGATGGGCGACCTCAGCAATGCCTGAGCGCCCGCGCGTCCTGCAGATGGGGCCCGACCCCGGCAACCGCGGCGGGATGTCCTCGGCGCTGCGCTCGTTGTTCGAGTCGCCGCTCGCCGACGCCTACGAGCTCGAGATGCTGCCCACCTACCGCAGCCCCAAGCCGTTGCTGCGGCTCGGCATCTTCGCCCTCTCGCTGCTGAAGCTGACCCTCTGGAGCCTGCGCGGGCGCGGCCGTGTCGTCCACGTCCACATGACGGTCCGCGCCAGCACCTACCGCAAGGCGGTGGTCGTGCTGTGGGCGAAGGCGCTGCGCCGCCGCGTCGTCCTCCAGAGCCACTCGGGCGCGAAGGAGATCGCCCATTACCGCGGGAAGCTGGATCGCGTCTCGCTCGCCCTGATCCGCACCGGGATCCATGCCGCCGACCGCGTGATCGCCGTCTCGGCGGCCGGCGCCGAGGCACTGAGCGAGGCCTACGACGTCGAGGATGTCGAGGTCGTCCCCAACCCGGCGCCGAGCGTGCCGCCCTTCGATCGTCCGCCGACCACCGACGCCGGCCCGTTGTTCGCCTACCTCGGCGGCTTCGCCAACCCGGCGAAGGGAGCCGACACGCTGCTCGCCGCGCTCGAGATCGTGCTCGAGCGGGCGCCGGACCTGCGGCTGACGCTGGCCGGGCCGGGCGAGCCGCCCGCGCAGGCCGAGGCGCTGGTCGCCGCCAACACCGGCCTGACCTGGGCGGGCTGGCTCGACCCCGAGCAGAAGGACGCCCTCCTGCAATCGGCGGAGGCCTTCGTCATGCCCTCGCGCTCGGAGGGCCTGCCGATGGCCCTGCTGGAGGCGATGGCCTACCGGATGGCATCGGTCGCGACCGAGGTCGGCGGTATCCCCGAGCTGGTCGAGGACGGCGTCGACGGCCTGCTGGTGCCCGCCGACGACCCCAATGCCCTGGCCGCAGCAATCGTCTCCCTCGCCGAGGACGCTCCCCTGCGCGAGCGGCTGGCGACGGCGGCCCGGGCTCGGGCGGAGCGCCTTGACGACGTCGAGGTCGCGGGCCGCCTCGAGCGGATCTACGCCTCGCTGCTCTGACCACCGAGCGTGGCAGTCCTTTGTGTCGTTATGCGGGACAAAGGACTGCCACGGTGATTCTGTGACTACCCGAGCAACGCGGCGCGGACGGTGGGGCAGAGCGGCGGTTCGACCGCCTCCGGGTTCTCCTGTCGCGGTGGCAGCGCGGCCAGCAGCCGCGGCAGCTCGGCCGTGTCCCAGACCGCGACGACTCGCCCATGCCCCTCCAGTGCCCGCGTAAGTTCGGCCTGGTGATCGTCGACGTGCTCGCCGAGCGCGTGCTGGCGGGGGACGACCAGCGGCGTGTGGCCCTCGCGGGTTGCGCAGAGGATGCTGCCGACGCCGGCGTGGGTGACGACCGCGCTCGCCGCCCGGTAGCAATCGAGCATCTGATCGAAGGGCATGAACGCCTCCGCCCGGGCGACCCCCGGCGGCGGCGAGCCGGTGCCGTACTGGACGACGACCTCGTCGTCCTCGATCAGACCGACCGCGTCGAGCATCCGCTCGAACGGCTGATGGTGGGTGCCGACGGTGACGAAGATCAGAGGATGCCCCCCGCGTACTCGGCCCGGCGCAGCTTCGCCGCCGACTCCGGCCACTGGGTGAAGAAGCGGTCGGCCAGCGGGTAGACCATGCGGCCGCTGAGCGAGATCCCTTCGGTCCGGGTGACGCTCTCGACGTAGACGAGCCGCACCCCGAGCAGCTTGCCGACGAGGAAGAACGGGACCGCGAGGCCGGCGCCGGTGGAGAGGATCGCGTCCGGCCGCTGGCTGCGGATCAGCTTCCAGGCGACCGCCAGGTTGCGGATCGCTTTCACCGGGCTGCGGTTGGTCGGGCCGTGGGCGAGGGTCACCTGCTCGCCGTCGAGCAGGTAGGAGACGTCGGCCCCCGGCAGCGTCGCCCAGGCGCGCTCGAACCCGTCCCAGGCGGGCTTCAGGGCCAGCATCTGCTGCATGTGCCCGCCCGGAGAGCAGACGAGGATGACTCGCATGGGATGCAACTCTATTTGCGCGCGCGGAAGATCCAGGCGGGCCGGCGGAACTAAACTCGTGCGCAATGTCCTCGCCGGCGCTGCTCCGCAACCGCTCCCGCGGCGCGGTCTTCCTCTGCTACCACTCGGTCGCGCCGACCGGCCCCCGCTACCTGACCGTGACCCCGGAGCTGTTCGAGCGCCAGCTCGACCACTACGTCAACCGCGGCCTGACCAGCGGCGGGGTGGAGGAGCTCGCCGCGGTCGCCGCGGGCCGCGCCGCCGCCGCCGACCTCTTCATCACCTTCGACGACGGCTTCGTCGACAACTGCGAAGCTGCGCTGCCGCTCCTGTGTGAGCGCTCGATGAGGGCTTTCGTCTTCATCCTGCCGCCGCTGGTCGACGAGGGGGCGCCGCTGCTCTGGCCCGAGGTCGCCGACGAGGTCGCCGCCTCACCGCAGACGATGCGCTCGGTGACCTGGGCCCAGGTCGAGGAGATGAAGGAGGGCGGCTTCGAGATCGGCAGCCATGGCCTCCGCCACGCCTCGCTGCCGACCCTCTCCGACGAGGAGCTGCGCGAGGAGCTCTGGGACTCGCGGCAGCGGATCGTCGACCGGCTCGGCAGCTGCGACACCCTCGCCTATCCGTTCGGCGATTGGGACGCCCGCGTCGCGTCCGCCGCCGCCGAGTGCGGTTACCAGCTCGCCTTCACCCAGCCGACCAAGATCGGCCAGCGCCAGGCGACCCCGCTGACGATCCCGCGCGTCAACGTCGACTACCGCGACGAAGGCCGCCGCCTCGACCTCAAGCTCTCCCCGAACGGCCGCCGCCTGCTGCTCTCACCCGAGCTGACCCGCTCCCGCCGCGCGCTCAGCGACTTGCGCCGCCGCTAGGCCTCAATAGGCGCCGCGGCCGGAGAGGACGACCGGGATCGTCGCCAGCAGGATCTCGACGTCGCGGGCCAGCGACCAGCCGGAGACGTACTGGTAGTCGAAGCGGACCATCTCCTGGAAGGGGAGGTCGGAGCGGCCGGAGATCTGCCAGAGGCCGGTGATCCCGGGCCGCAGGTCGAGCCGGCGCGCGTGCCAGGTCTGGGACGCCTGGCGCGCCTCCTTGAGGATCAGCGGCCGCGGGCCGACCAGGCTCATCTCGCCCTTGAGGACGTTGATCAGCTGCGGCAGCTCGTCGAGCGAGGTGCGGCGCAGGACGCCGCCGACCTTGGTGATCCGCGGGTCGCGGCGGATCTTGAACATCACCCCGTCGGTCGCCTCGTTTTCCTTCTCGAACTCGGCCTTGCGCTGCTCGGCGTCCGCGTACATCGAGCGGAACTTGACCAGCTGGAACTCGGTTTCGCCGCGGCCGGCGCGGACCTGGCGGAAGAAGACGGGGCCGCGCGAGTCGATCTTGATCGCGATCGCGATCGCCAGCAGCAGCGGGCTGATCAGGATCAGCAGCAGCGAGGAGATCAAGATGTCGAGCCCGCGCTTGGCGAGGCGCGAGGCGCGGTTCAGCGGCGGGGCGCCGATCGAGAGCAGCGGCAGGCCGCCGATCTGGTTCAGCGCCTGGGCGCCGTCGAGCAGCTCGAAGAGGCGGGGGACGACGTCGACGGCGACGCGGTGGTCGCGGCAGACGCGGATGCAGCTCAGCAGCTGCTGGTGGCTGGCGCGGGAGAAGGCGATGATCACGCGATCGACTTCGCGCTCCTCGAGCACGCGGTCGAGCTGGTCGAGCGAGCCGAGCTTGGGCAGGCGCTGCTGGCTGTCGAGGCGGTGGACGTCGTCGTCGACGAGGCCGATCGTCTCGAGGCCGAACTCGCCGTGGCGTTCGAGCCGGTCGGCGAGCCGGTCGGCGACGATCCCGGAGCCGACGATCACCGTGCGCTGGCGCAGCGGCACGACCCGGTGCGCCCAGCCGCGGGCAAGGGCTCGGGTGGTGCTGCCGAAGGCGGCGGCGGTGGCGGTCGCGACGAGGGCGACGAGCGCCGGGGTCGAGAGGTCGAGGGCGGCGGCGATGCCGAAGATCGGCCAGGAGAGGACGACGGCGGCGACCAGCGCCCGCGGCGCTTCGGCCAGGCCGCTGGCCCAGGTGGCGAGGTCGGTCTCGCTGTAGAGGCCGAAGACGAAGGCGAGGGCGACCGAGCCGACGATCAGCGCCGCGGTCAGGGCGGCGCCGTCGGCGACCGGGATCGCGAAGATCAGCGTCGTCAGCCCGCCGCCGATCAGCGCCGCGGAGACGTCGGCGGCCAGCAGCAGCCGGTGCAGGAAGAGCGAGCGCCGGCTGGCGCGGGACGCTTGCGTCGTCTCCGGGTCGATCGCCCGCAGCGGCGCGACCGAGCTCTCGTAGTCGTAGGCGATGTCGTTCATGGTTGCCATTTGTGTCTCGGCAAGTCGCGCTCAGGCCTTGAGAGCGGTTTCAAAGCATCCACGGGAGGAAGTGGTAGCCGTACGCAAGCACCCCCGAGAATACCCACCGAGCAGCCAAAAAACGTACCGAGAACTCGGAGAAAAATAGCCCTTTAGTCGGGCAGAACCGACGCCTGGGTTTCGCCCAGCTTCGCCGAGTCGAGGAAGATTTCCGAGGTTCCCGGCGCCGTGCCGCCGTTGCGGTAGAGCCCGTCCTTGATGTAGGCGGAGGCGTGGCCGGCGACGATCATGCTGACACCGGTCTGGGAATCGACGAGGTTGCCGTCGAGGAAGACTTCGTAGAAGCCGGCGCCGACCGAGGAGGCCTTGAAGTGGATCTGGACGTCGTGCCAGGCCTGTTCGGTGAGCGGCGCCAGGAAGCGTTCGCCGCCGTGGTTGACTTCCTGCGCCGGTCCGCCGGTCCAGAGGCCCTTCTTGCCGTTGACGTTCCAGAGCTGGAGGCCGAAGTTGGGGCTGCCGGTGCCGTCGCTCTTGAACTGCATGATCAGGTTGTGGGCGCCGGGCTTGCCGTAGACCATCTGCTGGATGTAGAAGGCGAAGCCGTACCAGTATTCGTCGCCCTCGTGGAAGTCGACCTCGCCGGCGATCGAGCCGGTGCCGCTGCCGCCGAGGATCAGCTCCGAGCGGTTCTGGTTGCCGGTGAGGACGACGCGGCAGGATTTGCTGCCTTCGTTGGCGAGCGAGGAGGTCACCGTCGGCACCACTTCGCCGACCCCGGCCGTGTTCCAGCCGTTCAGGTTTTCCTCGAAGCCGGCTTCGAGCAGCGTCGGGCTCTTGACCGCGGCCGGGGCCGGGGCGGGCTGCGGCAATGCCGAAGCGGCGACGGTCCGCTGCTGGCCGCTGACCCGGGGGCGGCTGAGCCTCTTGGCGCGCTTCGACGCGGCGCCCGATCCCGTCACGCGCTGCGCCTGGCCCAGCTTCTCGACCCCGCGGGCGCCGGCGGTCGAGCTGCAAAGCAGCGCCAGGCAGGCGGCGAGGGCGGCCGCGAGGAGCAGCTTGGAGGCTTTGAGCGCGGTGGGCACGTGCCATTGCTCGGCCCCTCAGAGCCACTTCACGAGCGGCCTGGCCGCCACCTGGACGGACGTACGAGTCGTCTTGCAGCGTGGCTTGCGCCGTACCCGTCATCGGCGCTGCCTCAGCGGGCGTCGATGAACTCGGCGAGGCTGGTGAGATCGACGCCCGGCGGGCGCAGGACCCGCAGCAGCCGTTCGGCCACCGCCTGCCAGGTGAAGAGGGCCGAGCGGGCGAGGGCCCGTTCGCCGATCCGCTGCGCCGTCTCCGGGTCGGCCAGCTCGAGCATCGCCGCGACCAGACCCTCGTCGTCCCCGGGGGCGACGACGAGGCCGCCGTCGCCGATCGTTTCCGGCGCCCCGCCGACGGTCGTGCCGATGCTCGGGATCCCGGAGGCACCGGCGTCGACGTAGGCGATGCCGAAGGCCTCGCGCTTCGAGGGGACCGTCAGGCAGGTCGCCCGCGCCAGCAGCTCGGCGAGCTTGGCGCGGTCGCCGGGGTCGCCGAGCGCAAGGCGCCCGTGGCCGGTCACGCCGTCAGCATCCAGCTGCGGGTGTTCGCCGGCGACGTCCAGGGTCGCCTCGGGATGGCGCTGGCGCACGGCTTCGAATGCGGCGAGCACGGCGGGGCCGCGCTTCAGCTCCCAGTCGACGCCGAGGAAGAGGTAGCGGGGCACGCTCCAGTCGCGCTCCGCCGGGACCGGGTTGAGGTTGCGGCCGAAGCCCACGACGTGGATCTTTGCCGGGTCGATGCCGTAGTCGCCGCGGATCGAGCGCGCGATCCAAGCGGAGCCGACGCAGCAGCCGCTGCTGCCTTCGTAGACCCGCTGCTGCCGAGCCCGCCAGCGGCTTGCCTCCCGCTCGCTCAGTGCCGCCAGCGGCGAGCTGTCGCCCTGGCGTCGTGCCTGGGCGACCGTTTCGTCCTCGAAGGTCGCGATCGGCAGCCGGCTGGTGAGGATGTAGCCGCTGCCGATCGCGACGACCCCGTCGACCCCGGCGCGGCGGACCCGCAGGTCACCCATCACGCCGCTGGCGCCGGCGAACAGCGGGTTGCTCGCTTCCCAGGTCCAGGGCCGCCGCAGCAGCCGCCCCCAGCGTTTGCCGCCGGGCGGGCTGGCGTCGATCGGGACGACGTCGACGCCGAGCGAGCGGAGGCCGCTGCAGATGCCGGCGGGGCTGCCCGACCAGGTGCGGGGGTCGGTGACGTCGCCCTGTGCGACGACCGCTATCCGCGGCGGCGGGACTCGGGCGGGCGTCGACACCTGCCGGATGATGTCAACCGAGCCGGCGTGCCCCGGGTGGGGCCCCGGACCTGCCTAGATGATTGATTCCACGATCAGGCGCACCTGGATGACCCGCCTGGCGAGAACGCAGTTATGCCCGCTATCCGGGCATAACTGCGTTCTCGGCGCAGGCGTGGCCCCGAGTCACACCTCGTCGTGGAGTCAATCATCTAGCTGGGCAGGACCGAGGCGCGCGAGGTGCCGAGCTTGGCGGCGTCGAGGAAGATTTCCGAGGTCCCCGGCGCGGTGCTGCCGTTGCGGTACAGGCCGTCCTTGATGTAGGCGTTGGTGCGGCCGGCGACGATCATCGAGACGCCGGTCTTCGAGTCGACGAGGTTGCCGTCGAGGAAGACTTCGTAGAAGCCTTTGCCGACTTCCGAGGCCTTGAAGTGGATCTGGATGTCGTGCCAGGCGTTTTCCGCCATCGGGGCGAGGAAGCGTTCGCCGCCGTGGTTGGTTTCCTGGGCCGGTCCGCCGGTCCAGAGCCCTTTCTGGCCGTTCACGTTCCACAGCTGCAGGCCGAACAGCGGGCTGCCGGTGCCATCGCTCTTGAACTGCATGATCAGGTTGTGGGCGCCGGGCTTGCCGTAGACCATCTGCTTGATGTAGACGGAGAAGCCGTACCAATATTCGTCGCCCTCCTGGAATTCCTCGGTGCCGCGGGTGCTGTCTGAGCCGTTGCCGCCGAGGATCAGCTCGGAGCGGTTGAGGCTGCCGGTGAGGGCGACGCGGCAGGACTTGGTGCCTTCGCGGGCGATCGTCGAGGTGACGGTCGGCACGACTTCGCCGACGCCGGCGATGTTCCAGTTGGCGAGGTTGCTCTCGAAGCCGGCCACCAGCAGGGCGCCGGTGTTGGTGGGGGTCGTCGGGGTGGTGGGGGTGGACGGAGTCGTAGGGGTCGTCGGCGTGGTGGGGGTCGTAGGGGTCGTCGGATTCGAAGGCGTGGTCGGAGTCGTCGGAGTCGTCGGGGTGGTGGGGGTCGTCGGCGTGGTCGGGGTGCTCGGAGTCGAGCTGCCGGACCCGGTCGAGCCCGAGCTGCCGGTCGAAGGAGCGGTCGGTTTCGGGCTCCAGGAAGGCTTCGTGTAGTGCCGCCGCGTGGAGCGGTTGTGCAGCTGCTTGCGCGGGCTCTCGACGGTGGTGACCTTGCCGGTGGTCCGCGAACGGGCCTGGGCGGCGGGTGAGAGCGCCAGGGCGGCGATCAGGGCGAGGAGGAGGGTGGCGACGGTAGCGAGGGTGAACCGGGGCGTGGGGAAGATCGTCCGAGCGGGCATGCCGGGGCTGTCGGCCGTCGCCGATCGCGCCGTGAGCGCTTGTCCGCCGCTTGGACGTTTCGGGCGTCGCCTGCAGGACTTTCGTCCGCAGCCGACTACTCACTTTTTAGGTATCGCCGTGGTCTACGACGCCTGCTGGACTCTGCTAGGAGGGCCTAGCGAAACTCACGCGCGCGCCTGGCGGCGGCGGACACGGGGCGGGCGACGTCCTCGGTCGGTTCTCCTAATGCGCCTCGTCGGTGGCGTGGGCGGGAGGGCGTGACTCCTCCGCCAGCGAGGTGATCTCGAGCTGCCCGTGGGCGGCGTCTTCGAGCACTTCGGTCGCCTCCTGGGCGGAGCGGGCGTAGAGCTCGACCAGCAGGTGGACGACGATCTCCTCGTCGTCGTGCTTGTGGAAGCGGACGTGGGTGAAGAACTCGCGCACGCCGGCGTCGCCGAAGGCGCCGTAGGTGAGGAACTCGATCGCCTCCGGGCCCGAGCAGGTCTCGACCCGGTCCTGGTCGACGCGGACGGTGCAGGAGGCGACCCATGGCGTGCCGGCGACCATCCGCTGCCAGCGGCCCTCGATCGGGACCACGTGGTCGTCTTCGAAGGTCAGGTGCGGCTGATCGTGCATGCAGTTGAGGCACTGGACGACCGATTCCTGCACCTCGTCGACACCTTCGGCGAGCGCCCCGCTGTCCGGGTCGACGCCGCGGATCGCGTCGTAGTGGATCTGGATCTCGAGGTTCTGGGACCAGCAGCGGTAGCAGCGCAGCCAGGCCGAGCGATCCCCGTTCAACTCACTCATGGCTCCATTGTTGCGAGCCCCGGGGCTCGGCGCGGCATGGCCTGGCTCAGGCGGGGGCGCCGGCGCCGGAGCGCTGACGGACGAGCTCGGCGATCTCGCTCATGATCCGGTTGACGTCGAAGTCCTTCGGCGTGTAGACGCCGGCGACGCCGGCCGCGCGCAGCCGCTCGGCGTCGGCCTTGGGGATGATGCCGCCGACCACCACCGGCACCTCGACGCCCTCCTCCCGCAGCAGGCGGACGACCTCGGGGATCAGCTCCAGGTGCGAGCCGGAGAGGATCGAGAGGCCGACGACATCGACGTCCTCCTGCAGCGCCGACTCGGCGATCTCCTCGGGGGTGAGGCGGATCCCCTGGTAGATCACCTCCATGCCGACGTCGCGGGCCCGCAGCGCCACCTGCTCGGCGCCGTTGGAGTGGCCGTCGAGGCCGGGCTTGCCGACCAGGATCTTGATCCGGTGGCCGATCTCCCCGGAGACCTCGTCGACCTTGGTGCGGATCGCGGCGAGCTGCTCGCGGTCGGCTGGCGGAGCGGCGCCGTCGACCCCGGTGGGCGCGCGGTAGGCACCGAACACGTCGCGCATCGTCTGCGCCCACTCGCCGGTCGTCGCGCCGGCCTTGGCGGCGGCGATCGTCGCCGGCATCACGTTGGCGGCCTCGTCGGCGGCGACCGCGGCGAGCTCGTCGAGGGCGGCGCGGACGGCCGCCTCGTCACGGCCGGCCTTCCACTCCTCGAGCGCCGCGATCCGCTCACGCTCGACCTCGGGGTCGGGGGTGAGGATGCCGCCGTCGGCGCCCGCCGTCAGCGGCGAGTCCTCGCTCTCGGTGAAGCTGTTCTGGCCGATCACCTTCTGCTCGCCGCTCTCGATCCGGCCGACCCGCTCGCGGTGGGACTCGACCAGGCGGGCCTTCATGTAGGGGACGGCCTTGACGGCGCCGCCGCGCTCCTCGACCACCGCCATCTCGGCGCGGGCGCCCTCGGTCAGCTCGGCGACCAGGCCGTCCATCACCACCGAGCCCTCGAAGATGTCCGGGTACTCGAGCAGGTCGGTCTCGTTGGCCAGCACCTGCTGGATCCGCAGGCTCCACTGCTGGTCCCAGGGGCGGGGGAGGCCCATCGCCTCGTTCCAGGCCGGCAGCTGGATCGCGCGGGCGCGGGCGTCGCGGCTGAGGGTGACGGCGAGCGCCTCGAGCACGATCCGCTGGATGTTGTTCTCCGGCTGGGCCTCGGTCAGGCCGAGGCTGTTGACCTGGACGCCGTAGCGGAAGCGGAGCATCTTCTCGTCCGTGACCCCGTAGCGCTCGCGGCCGATCTGCTCCCAGAGCGCGCTCATCGTCCGCAGCTTGGCGATCTCCTCGACCAGGCGGATGCCGGCGTTGACGAAGAAGGAGATGCGGCCGAAGACCTTGCCGAAGTCCTCCTCGGCGACCTGGCCGCGGGCTTTGACCTCGTCGAGGACGGCGATCGCGGTCGAGAGCGCGTAGGCGATCTCCTGCACCGGCGTCGCCCCGGCCTCCTGCAGGTGGTAGCTGCAGATGTTGGTCGGGTTCCAGCTCGGCACCTCGTTGACGCTGAAGGCGACCATGTCGGCGATCAGCCGCAGCGAGGGCTCGGGCGGGAAGGCGTAGGTGCCGCGCGAGAGGTACTCCTTGATGATGTCGTTCTGGGTCGTCCCCTTGAGCAGCGAGCGGTCGACGCCGTTCTCCTCGGCGACGGTGACGTAGAGGCCGAGCAGCCAGGCGGCGGTCGCGTTGATCGTCATCGAGGTGTTCATCTCGTCGAGCGGGATGCCGTCGAGCAGCTGGTGCATGTCGCCCTTGTGGGCGACCGAGACGCCGACCTTGCCGACCTCGCCGCGGGCGAGGACGTGGTCGGGGTCGTAGCCGGTCTGGGTCGGCAGGTCGAAGGCGATCGAGAGGCCGGTCTGACCCTTGGCCAGGTTGCGGCGATAGAGCTCGTTCGAGCGCTTGGCGTCGGAGTGGCCGGCGTAGGTGCGCATCACCCACGGGCGGTCGGGCTGGGGGAGGCGGTGATCGCTCATGAGACGAATGATATTTGGGAACGCCGCGGTTATGCGACCGGCCGGGGCCGACGAATAATGCTGAGGCGGGCGGGGCGGCCAGACATTAGTGTTCTCGGCGTGTCCCGTTCCCGCTGATGCCCAAGGGACAACGACCCTCCTCCGACCTTACGCCGAGCTCGCCAACGGCCTCGCGGTCGCGCCCCCCGCGGGTCGCGGTCGTCGCCCAGGGCGACGTCACCGACCCGCGCTCCTGGTCGGGGACGCCGGCTGGGATCTGCGCCGGCCTTACCGCGGCCGGGGCCGAACCGGTTCCGATCAACGCCCGCCCGCCCGGCTCGGGATCGTGGCTGGCGCGGACGCACCGGTCCTGGACCTGGGAGGCGACCAACCCGTTGTTCGCCACCGCGAGCGGCGCCTGGGCGGACCTGGCGATCCGCTCCGCCGGCGACGTCGCCGGGATCGTCGTGATCGGCAGCGGCTACCTGCTGCGCTCCTCGCTGCCGACGGTCAGCTTCGACGACATGACCGTCGCCCAGGGCATGCTGCAGAGCTGGTCGCCGGTCTCCCGGCTGTCCGAGAAGGACGCGACACGCTGGCGCAGCCGCCAGGCGCAGATCTACCAGCGCACCCGCAGCTGCTGCGTCTGCAGCAACTGGGCCGCGGACTCGGTCAGCGACGACTACGGGGTCGAGGAGGGGAAGATCAAAGTCGTCGGCCTCGGCCGTAACTTCGAACCGAGCGCCGACGCCGGACGCGACTGGACGACTCCGCGCTTCCTCTTTCTCGGCGTCGACTGGGAGCGCAAGGGCGGCCCGGCGGTGCTCGAGGCCTTCGGCCGGGTCCGCGAGCGTCACCCCGCAGCGACCCTCGACCTGGTCGGCGGCCACCCCGACTCGATCGAGGCCGAGGGCGTGCGCGGCCACGGCTGCCTCTCGCTCGGCGAGGCGAGCGAGCGCGAGCAGCTCTCGGCGCTGCTGGCCGCCGCCACCTGCATGGTCCTGCCCTCGACCTTCGAGGCCTTCGGGATCGCCTACGTCGATGCCGGCGCCTACGGCGTGCCCAGCATCGGCACCACCGTCGGTGGTGCCGCCGACGCGATCGGCGATGGCGGCGTCCTCGTCGACCCCGCCGATCCACCGGCGCTGGAGCGGGCGATGCTCGAGCTCTGCGACGCCGGGACCGCGCAGGAGCTCGGCGCCCGCGCCCGCACCAACGCCGGGCGCCTGACCTGGCCCAAGGTCGCCGAGCGGGTGCTGTCTGCGCTGGCGATCATGCCGTTCGTCGATCTGCCCCTCTAGCGGCAGGAAATCCGCCGTTCAGGCCGCCGCGACCCGCAGCTTTCGGCTTGGCCTGTGTTTAGGCTGCTGATTCCGTCATGGTCAAGCGACTCTCCATCACGGTGCTCGTCCTCGCGCTGGTCGGGGCGGCTGCCGCCTCCACCGCCCTCGCAGCGATGATCGGCATCTACCGCAACGACATGAGCGCGACCGCCCAGCGCAGCCAGCTGATCAAGCTCTACGGCCGCAGCTGTGCCCGCGGCGGCTCCGAAGACGCGCTGCGGGTGACCGTCGGCCAGAAAACCGAAGCCTGCGCCTACCGCACTCCCGTCTTCGGCCGCGACGTCGAAATCGCCGCCACCGAGCGCCTGCTCAGCGGCACGCCGACGCCGACGCAGCGCAAGGCCTACCTCGGACTCGAGCTGCGGGCGGGCGCCGGCGCCAAGTACCAGCTCCTCGTCTTCCCCCTGCAGCGCAAGGCGCAGCTGATCAAGGTCACCGCCGAAGGCGCCAAATACCTGGCGATCGCGAAGAACCAGAAAGCGATCCTCGGCGTCAACAAAGCCAACGTCCTCCGCCTGCGGGCCGTCAACCTCACCACCGGCCCCGAAAAGGGCCAGGCGAAGGTCCAGGCCTTCATCGGCCCGACCCTGCTCGGCGAAGCGACCGACGCCGGCGCCGGCGAACTGAGTGGCCGGGCGTCAGCGGTCTCGGTTGGCGCTCCCAAGAACGGCGAGGGCGTCATTGCCAGCATCGACGACCTGGTCGTGCGGGTTCCGAGTCCGTACTAGGACTTTTAGCCAGGGATCAGGGTTTGGGCGAGGGTCGGGTGACCCTCTACCTTCGCTGGGGTTTCTGCCTTTGACATCGCAGCTCTCGCCGAGTGCTCCAGTGCAGAAATCAGGACGCCGCTCGTACGAGGGTCACCCGACCCTCGATCCGAAATCGGGATTCCGAATTGAGAAGTGGGTCGGGCGGGGCCGATGCCTTGCTCTAAAAGCTTCCGGCAGTCCTAGGTGGCCATCGAAGCTCGGCGATCCGCCCGGCTCCTCGAACCCTTCCACGCGCTCGCGACATTGACCCCCCTCTGGCGGGGTCAATGTCGCAAAGGGTGAGTGCGGCTGACGTTGACCAGAAGACGCTCCGACGTTTACCCCGCTCTCGGGTGGTCGATGCCGGCAGCGCTCTCGGTTTGTGCCGGCTTTCAGCAAAGGGCCCTGCGGCGACTCGGCTCACGAAAGCTGCAGACCTTGGCGAGTTTGGAATTGGATCGTTGGGGGAGGTCGGGTGACCCCTCTCAAAACACTCCAAAAGTGAGCGAAGCGAACGGGTTTTGAGAGGGGTCACCCGACCCCCCACGACAAACCTCA